>OIZX01000025.1_pt1 | contig 124601 bp, 128 predicted proteins | sample 1588621 | NCBI WGS metagenome assembly OIZX01 (sample SAMN03283276) | human gut metagenome | biome: human-associated habitat; material: feces | host: Homo sapiens | place: Peru | collected 2012 | reverse complement strand
AAAAGTTGTACTACATATTATCCTCATTCAAATCAATGTAAAAGTATCATCTATTTTTTGCCATTCTCTCATAATAAGTGTCCAAAAATCAGGACTTAACATACTTCCCAGACTTAATTCTTTTATCTACTGTTTTTTTAGCATCCTTTGGTATGTCCCAACTATTACCGAATTTCATCACTCCTGGCATCATTCCTTCGTTGCAGTTTGTCTGTACTCTTCTGACTGATAGATTCCACTTCTCTGCTGCTTCTTTAATAGTTATAAACTCCATATTTTCTTACCTCAATAAAGTTATAAAATACGACATTTTACTCTATCTTTTATTATAAGTGCAGAGACGCCGAAAATCAATCTAAATCTATACATATTTCAGCGTACAGCCCATTACCTCTCCGCGTACAAAATTCCATAAAAATAACCTTTCAGCTTACTCTATACGAACCACGCCAAAAGGTTTATTTTCACTACACCCATATTGAATTTTTCACTTCACGCACATATTTTTCAGTAAAATTTTGTAGATATGTTTCCTTCAAAAGTGCCCATAAAACCGCTTAAACTAGGTCTTTCTTAGAAATGAGACACACCGTCTCCACATGGCTCGGTTGTTCAACGAAAAACATACTCAACCCCTATTGTACAAGGGAATGGTGGAACGCACTTTTTCCTAAAATACTGGGGTATCGACCCTATGAAAGGCTTGATTTGCTCTGTTTTCTGTATAAGTAAATTCTTTCCTGTCAATAGTCTAACTTAATTCATCGACATTTTTATGCCCTCAGTCGTAGGAGAAGACATATCAATCACACTTATTTTGTTCATTTCTCTCGAAATTTCGCAAAATCTCATCCTCACTTTTTTCTAATACAGGATCATCAGTAAATGCAAAACTTATAGTTCTATCTTGCTTAAATTTAGGGTAAAGAGAAAAAAATCTATCTGAAGCAAGTTGACCATTATATTCCGTTCTATGTTTCTGCTGCCCATTCTGTTTCCCATTTCTAAAAATGTAGCTACGATATATTCTATTTGGATCTCGACCTTCATGTCTACAAATGGTATGCAAAGCAATATGCTGCTCATGGTTATTCATATTTGGAATATGTGTCGGTATGATTTTCCCAAAAAATTGAGTAAAACCCTGTATCCAACCTATTCCATCTGGTTGGTACGCTACTCCTAAAAAATGTCTTAGTTCTGTCATATCTGCTGAGAACCCCTTTGAGTTGGCATAACAATCCAAATATTGATTCAAATCATCCCCTCGAATAAAGCATAGCCTCACTAATGCGTATTTTGCCTCTTGCTTTTTACTGTCTTCATCCGTAAGCAAGCATACTGCAACAAAATATTCTAATTCTTTATAATGAAAGCGAAATACAACAACCGCTTTTTCATTTTCACACATACCGTCTCTTAGTGTTCTTAAATTACTTAATGGCATATAATAATCCTCCAAAATTCAATGGAAACTCTTTGATATTACACATTCCTTCATAAATATAAAGTTTCCCGCATAATTCAAGTTATCTAGATACTACATCAATCTTTAATATATTGAAAGTTCATAATACAAATTAAATACAAAACAGATGGCAATATTCCTTCCTTTAAAGCAATATAGCATATACTGGCATTTTGTTGAATAAAATCTTTTTTGTCTGTAGATTCATGCAATGGATTTCTTCGTTTCATATCTTCCTTTACTGCTTTGCAAAGACGTATCATTTCAAATTGGGGCACTTGATTAACTCTATTTTTAATTTCATCAAACCCAATCTTATCATCCGACAATAAATTCAAGGCTCTAATTATGTCTTTGGCAGCATCTGGAATATTATAATTGCAATTATACTTACTTACACTACAGTTTAACATTTTCCATAACTCTTGCACACTCTGGCACTCAAATAAATCTTTGGGATAATTAGCTTCTATGTACTCCCGCTCTTTCTTATTAAAATAATAAAATACAACTTTGGTTATATTAGGGTTATTCAAAATCAATTTAAAAATATGTGCATCGTTGTTTGGTGACATCCCAACAATATGTAGTTCTCCCTGAATTGTTTTGAAAACATCAAAATAATATTCTGTTGCCATTTTTAACTCAGGATGCTCTATCTTGGTCATAATCATTTGAGCTTGTAATGAATTTGACTTTTTCATTTCTTCAAGCCCCTTCCGGAAAGACGCATCATTTTCATATCTTTCAGCATAATGTTCTGAATCCACAATTAAATCATGTGCAGTTTCTGCGAATTTATATTTTAACTTCCCACTATAATTAAGCAATGCATTGCAATAACACTGCTTCATTTCCTGAAACCAGACAGTCTCTCCCGCCATAGTTCTTATATAACCCAATACATTTTCAACATTCTCGCTATTAGCCAATACTGAAAAATCACCATGCAGATGGTATACTGGTCTGTGAATCAACTTTTCAATATTATTATCATAATTTAATGTAAAAATATTATCGAACCCATTAAAGTATTTCTTTACCTGCTTATTCATTTTAGTATATAATTCCTGTATCTTACCATCGTTAAAGATAGCATCTAAAAGCAATTGTTCAAACCCTTGAACTGCTGCTTTCCTGTTATCTTCTAGGTCAGCATTTTCTAGAAAGAACAAATGTACAACCAAAAACCAGTCTTCTAACATAATCTCATGAGCAAGATTGATTTTTTTAGTATACCTGCTTTGAAAATCTTTTATGGCATCAATTGTGTCCAAATCCTCTGTTATATTGTCATACTTTTTCGCTATAATATCATTTGCTATCGTTACAAAGCTATTAAGCATTTTTTCAATCTCATTTCCAGTCACTGTGTTGCAAAATAACCTTTCATAACGATCCAAACGTGCACTATATTTAATTCTCTTCATAATAAAATCACTGCTATATGCAAGGCCGCCAAACTGTATATTAATCCCATTTCCTAATAGAATGTTCTTCATTTTATCTTCTCCTTCTTAAACTTTATAAGAACCCATAGAAATTTTCGTTTCATCAGCCAGCACAAACGCCTGCTCATATTTAACATTTAAAGCTTCTGCAATCGCCATCATTTCTTCAAAGGACACTGTATCTCGTTTCAGTTTCTTATCAAAGTTCTGTGGAGTCTGACATATCCGTCTGGCAAGTTCTGAAACGCTTATATTCTTTTTATTACATACGTGTTATTTATAATATCCATTTCTGAAACAGTAATATATATACCTTATATTAACTGTTTATTGTTATATGAATGTGAGCTTTGCCCTAACAGGATTTATTGAAAGTCGGATATGGCGTTTCATATCATATTAAAATGCTTCAGCGCATCAATAATAGCCTTCTCTTTTTCGGGAGGGCAGTTGGGGACTTTGCTGTTTTGACTCTTTGGCTTATTGTATGCCTCTCCGACATCGAGTCCGCACTTGCGTTTAACCTGTGAAATGTTGAGAGTTGATACCTTTAAGCCGTGCTTTTTAAGAACGTAGGATTTAATCTCTTCATAAGTCCCGTGAGTCTTTAATGAGCCAAGCTCAAGCTCTTCCGGTCTAACCTCTATAACAACGTGTTCTTTGGTTGATATGTTCCTGACCAATAACGCAACAGTCTCCACATGCCTTGGGACAATGGCGTGAATAAAAATGCTGTTATCTACGCTGCCCGCACAACCCTCGGCGTCAGGAATATGCCGTCGAGCGGTTAAGTCATGGCTCTCGGATCGACTTCATTGCCTCGGCAAAGCGGATTTTGTTCATTGCTTTTCTGTAACAAAAAATTGATTCTTCATTTCTTCCTGTCATTTCGGATCATCGCATACCACACCTCGTCACAGATTCCGAGGTTGTTCTTTCCGGCAGCTCTAAGAATACCTTCCCGTTTCATTCCGGATTTTTCCATAACGCGTCCTGATTTTGGATTGTTTACATCATGACAGGCGGCAATACGATTTAGTCCGACAACATCAAAAAGATAATCCATCACGGCATTTAATGCTTCAGGCATTAATCCCTGTCCCCAGTACGCCCGGCTCATACAATAACCCATATCGGCAGCCTTTGTATCCTCATTAAGCTTTACAACAGAAATATTACCAATAGCCTTTCCTGTTTCTTTATACTCCATAACCCAATTAAAGTATCCGCCATCTTCATATCCGGGTATCCAATCGGCGAGAAGGCTCTTTGTCACTTCAACGCTCGAATGCGTCGGCCATGTCAGGAATCTCGCAACTTCGGGATCAGATGCCCAATTTGCATACATATCCTCTGCATCCTCTAATCTGAATCTTCGAAGTATCAATCTATCGGTTTCTATTCTTTGCGTTCCTGCTTTATTCATATTTCTCCTCCTTCATATAGGTAAGCCGGAAATCTCTCCAACTGTTCTCACGAAGTCCCGGAAATTCATATCGCTCGAGACAGCAAACAGACAGTCTCCACATGTGCGGTATGGGGAAACATATCAACGGGGGTGGCGGCGAGGATTTGGTAGCCGAGAGCGGCAAAACGTTGGCAGTCACGGGCGAGAGTTGCACTGTCGCATGAGACATAGACCACTCTCTTCGGTGACATCTCGGCAACGGTGTCAATCAAAGCTTCGTCGCAGCCCTTTCTCGGCGGGTCGAGAATGACGACATCGGGCTTTATGCCACGTTCAAGCAAAGTCGCTGCTGCCTCGGATGCGTCGGCGCAGATGAATTCGGCATTGTCAATGCCGTTTAGCTTTGCGTTTTCTCTTGCATTTTCAATAGCTTGCGGAATAATTTCAACACCGATTAAGCTTTTGACATCCTTTGCCATGGTCAGGCCGATCGTACCCGTTCCGCAGTAAAGGTCAACGAGCGTTTCGCTGCCCGTGAGGGAGGCGTATTCTTTTGCTTTGTTGTAAAGAATTTCCGCTCCGTCGTGATTGACCTGATAAAACGAGAGGGGAGAAAGGTTGAATTTTAAGCCGCAAAGCTCGTCGGTGATGTAGTCACTTCCCCAAAGTGTTTTGCACTCCTTGCCGAGCACGACATTGGTTTTTTCACGGTTTATGTTCAGAATAATGCTTGTCATTCCGTCAATTTCTTCGAGCTGTTCAATTAAAGCTTCGGTGTGCGGAACGCTGTCGGAATTGGCGACGATACAGACCATTATCTGACCTGTGACGACCGCCTTGCGAATATAAATATGACGTATTATTCCGGAACCGTCGGATTCATTGTAAATGCTTATCTTTTTTTCGCGAATCCAATCACGGAAAATGTCGGTTATTTTTGCAAATTCTTTTGGCTGTAAAAGACAGTCGGCGCAGTCGATTATTCGGTGCGTCATCGGTGCATAAAAACCGATTGTTGCAAACTTTCCGTCTGAACCGACGGGGTACTGAGCCTTGTTTCTGTATCGTTCAGCCGAGGGCGAGGGAATAATCGGAGCAGGTGTTATATCGAGCTTGCCGAGGCGTTTGAAATTATCGGCAACCTGCTGCGCTTTGATTTCAAGCTCGGATTCATATTTTATATGAGCAAAGCAACAGCCGCCGCATTTTTCGGCAATGGGGCAAAAGTTCTTTGCTCTCATCGGAGAGCGCTGTATAAGCTTTTTTATAATGCCGACGGCATAAGTTTTTTTGACTTTAATAATATGTGCAAGCACACGGTCGCCCGTTACTGCTCCGCGGACAAAAACAGTCATGCCGTCATAGTCGCAGACGCCGCTGCCCTGTACGGTGCAGCTCTTGACCGTCAGATATATTTCATCATTTTTTTTAAGCATAAAATCACCGAGGCTATTTTATCACATTCCGAATATGAAATCAACAGAAAAGGGAAGAAAGCGATTCGGTTAAGCTCTTTCTTAATTCTCTTCATCATTAAAACGACCCCCCCTTGAATTAAGAGGAGGTGTGAGATTTTTATACGATATAATAAATATGTTATACCTCTTTCGGCTTGAAAATGAACTTGAAAACGATTCCTGCCAATGCGGCACCTGCAAGCGGAGCGACGATGAATACCCATACCTGGTCGAGAGCTATACCACCCTCGAAAACTGCCGGAGCAAGGCTTCTGGCAGGATTGACCGAGGTACCTGTGAGAGGGATTCCGATGATATGAACAAAGGTGAGAGTCAGACCGATAACGATACCTGCAACCGACGAATATTTTTCACTTGATGTTACGCCGAGAATGGTAAGAACAAAAACAAACGTGAGAATTACCTCAACGATAATTGCACCCGTCATGGAAATGCCGACGTTGCTGAGGTCGCCGTAGCCGTTTGAACCGAATCCCGTCATTGCGGTTTCTTTGGTGATGAGCAGGAGCAAACCGCTGCCTGCAAATGCGCCGGCAACCTGGGAGACAACGTAGCCGAAAAGGTCGATTATGTCAAGCTTGCCGTTGATGAACATTGCGAGCGAAACTGCCGGATTGACATGACAGCCCGAAATATGACCGATTGAATATGCACCGGCTACGATTGAAAGACCGAATGCGAGGGCAATAGCGACAACGCCGAGTGTGCCGTTGCTTATTCCGCCTGAAAGTCCTCCGCAGAAAACAGCGGTTCCGCAGCCGAAAAGTACAAGAATTGTAGTACCTAAAAATTCGGCAATATACTTTTTGATTCTCATGAGAATTCCTCCATGAATTTGTTTTTATAATAGAATTATACCATTTCATTTGGGCTGTGTCAATCAATGTTTGCCGGTCGTACAAATTCACAAAAAATTAACTTGTTTATATCTATGTGCCGTGATATAATTATATAGAAACAAAAGAGCGTTTCAAGGAGGTCAAATATATGGATATAGCAGATCTTGCGGCAAGTGCCGTGAAGAAAATTACAAAAGGCAAGGGTAAAAGACTTGCCAAGAAAGGTTATCCCGAGGATTTGCCGAAGGTTAAGCCTGTAAAAATCTCTAATAAAACAGACGATAAGTTTGACGTCGGCTTTGCAATGAAAGAGACGATGCCGGACGATTTTGAGTCCAAGACCTATTACATAGCAGGACATAAGATGGCTCAGAAAATGACAGGCTACCATGACCCGATTACAATAAGTGCAATGTGGATCGGCTGCGGCGATGAGGGCGGCGTAATGATGGTCTGTGCCGACGTTATCGGCCTTACCAATTTTGAGGTAAGTATAATCAGAGCGAGCCTTGAAGAGTTTTCAAGCAAGGCAAAGTGCAAGGCGATCAATGTTTGCTGCTCGCATACCCACGGCGGATTTGATACCGTAGGCTATTGGGGCAAGCTCCCGAAGAGCGGCAAGGTCGATACATATATGCAGAAGATTTTTAAGACCGTCAAGGAAGTATGCCTTGAGGCTTATGACAATCGCAAAAAGGGCGATCTTTATATCGGAACAACTCATGTTCCCGACGCTCAGTATGATAAGCGTCCTCCGATAGTCCTTCATGATACATTGACAAGGATTCGCTTTGTTCCCGATGACGGCAGCAAGGAAACGTGGCTTCTCAACTATGCCGCTCATCCAAACACACTCGGCGGTTCCAACACTCTTTGCAGTGCCGACTATCCTTACTTCCTCAGACAGACGATTTATAAGGAAAAGGACGTAAACGTTCTCTATGGTATAGGTGCAATCGGTGCCGTTGATCCCGGATTCCCGGATATTGAGGACAGATGGAAGCGAGTTGAACTTCAGGGCGAAACTCTTGGAAAGGCTGCTCTTTCAATCGACAACGACGAGAAGATGAAGCCGGAAATTACCGTTGTTCAGCAGCCGTTCTATTACTATGCGGATAACGCTGTGCTTGCATTCCTCGCAATGCTTAAGGTCATGAGCTCAAAGCTTGTTCCGGCGAAGAAGGGCGATCTCGGAATTGCACTTGTTTCCGAAATGACATACATGAAGATCGGTTCGCAGCAGATTCTTCTTATGCCCGGCGAGGTATTCCCCGAGGTTGCTTACGGCGGATATGATTCGGCAGAGGATTCGGCAACGGGCAGAGGCCCTGAAATTGACCCGACTCCGCTCGTTGATATAGCGGGAGATAAGGATTTACTTATCTTTGGTGTAACGAATGACATGACCGGTTATGTTGTCGCTCCGAATGATTTCATTCTCCATAAGACTCAGCCGTATCTTTCAAGCGGCAGAGATCGTTTCGACAGAAATCACTATCATGAGACTAACTCAATGGGATATTCTGCGGCGCAGACGCTTACCGATGTGTTTGCCGATATTATGAAGAGAGTTAAATAAAACCGTTCACCTCCCCTTGTTAAGCGAGGGGAGGACTTTTTGATACAAAAGATAAAGGCTCGAAAAGCACAGATTAAAGTATAACCCAAAGAAGGAAACCCGATGAGATACAAATATGAGTTGCATTGCCACACTGCCGAGACAAGTGAATGTGCGGCGGCATTGGCAAAGGACACTGTTGAATTTTATAAGTCTATAGGCTACAGCGGCCTTGTGATTACGGATCACTATTCATTTCTGACATTCGGAACGGACAGCTCGTTCAAGAGGCAGATTGATGTTGACAAGTATCTCCGTGGATATCACAATGCTCTTGAAGCCGCAGGCGATGATTTTACGGTTCTGCTCGGAATGGAAATTCGATATTTCGCAACGACGAATGACTATCTCGTTTACGGAATCGACGAAGATTTTATCAGGAAAAACGGCAACATGCTGTTCAAAGGTTCTCGCCGCTTTTATGAGCTTGTAAAAGAGAGTGGAGCAATAATCGTTCAGGCGCATCCGTTCCGCCCGTATATTCACAGGGCAAATCCGAAGTATATCGACGGCTGCGAGATTTTTAACGGCAAGGATAAGGACAAGGATTTTAATCAAAAGGCACAGGCGTGGGCAAAAAAAGAGAATTTTAAAATTGTGACAGCCGGTGCAGATTACCACCGTGAAAGTCAGCGTGGAAACGCATCGGGAATTATCACCGAAGAAAAGATAAATAACAATGACGATCTTGTCAGGATTCTGAAAAGCGGAAAATATGAAATTAATATGGGCTAAGTAATCGTCGACGGGTATGTCGGCGGTTTTGCTTAATTGTAAACTTTTTACAAATTAAGAGAAATGTATTTATTTTTTACCGATAATATGATATTATCATTATATCAGCAAACAGTTTATAAAATGAAATGGGGAAAGCATGACTTGAACTATCAGAATAAAATAATAGCCGCATTGCTTACGGTAGTTATTACTCTTTCGTCAATGCCTTTTATGGCAAAGGCGGAGAAAAAGGCCACCGGAGTTTATCAATGCGACTGGTTTGATGAGAGCCTTTATTACCCTTATGAATATGATGACGAATGGTTCTCGGACAGCTCATTTGAATACAATCATAAGCTTGCCTTGCTTGCCTTGAATATTTCAATGGCGTCGTTTAATTCTTTTAACAAGAGCGACAGGGACGAGCATATCAGAGTTATGCTCAAAAATTGCGGTTTTGAGACCAAGGCTTACGGGTATGCAACCGAGGGCTATGACACTGCCGCAGTTGAAATGGCGAAGAAAACCGTTACGCTTTCGGGCGAGAAATGCACGATTGTTATTGCCGCAATAAGAAGCGGAAATTATGGAATGGAGTGGGGCGGAAATCTCAGAATCGGCAATGGTGAGAACCACCTCGGATTTGATATCGGCAAAGAAATTATTCTTAATTATATTAATGATTATTTCAGAACAGAAAAGCTCGACGGCAGGGTCAAGCTGCTTATTCCCGGCTACAGCAGGGGCGGCTCAATAGCGAATCTCGTCGGCGGAGAGCTTGACGACGGAAGCTACGCAAAAAGCCTTAAAAATTCCGACAGTATAAAGACTGCCGGTATTGCAAAAAATGACATTTATGTTTATACTTTTGAAGCACCGCAGTGCACAAAAAAGAACGGTGTTGACGATTCGATTTACGGTAATATCGTAAACATAATGAACCCGAACGACTATGTTCCGAAGTTTGTTATGAAGGACTGGGGCTTTACTCACTATGGTGTAGAATATTATTTGCCGTCGGCAGAAAACTGTGCAAACTATTCGGCTTATTATGAAAATGTTTGCAAGACATTCGACACGCTGATGGATGACACGGGAAAGAAATCAAGCTCGAATTTCTACAGCGAGGAAGACTCACGCTCGGTAGGGGCAATGTTTGATTCGCTGATGTCAAAATTGGCAAATGAGATTTTTGTAAGCCAGGAAAATTACGTAAAGAAATATGAGGACGGTATCGTATTTATTGCAGGTCAATATATAGGTAAAAAGCTCAATGCCGGCAACGCACTGAAAACCCTCGGCGTAATTCTGTCGGCTGCTGCTCTCGGAATTATCCCGACCAATATGGATACAATCAAGAGCGACGGCTTCCGCTCCTATATTGCCGGCCAAATTGCGGAAAGCGATGCAAGCCAAAATCTCACCCAAAAGCAGATACAGGGCATTATTGATGTTGTTATAGCATTGCTTGAATTCGCAAAGGATAACCGTTCCGATGTCAAGGCATTGCTCGGGCAGCTTAACACCGTGCTGAACGTTCATCAGCCTTATGTAACACTTTCGTGGATGCATTCGATTAATAAAAACGATATGCTTAAGATAAACGGTGAATCGGAGAAGCCTTTGAAGGTTTCGTTCAATAAAATTGATTTGCGATATAAAGCAAATGCGAGAATCGTTGCCGAATACGACGAATCACTCGGTACACTTACATGGAAATCTAATTCCGACGGAGTGGTTTCCGTTGATAAGGACGGATTTATCTCGGCAAAAGGCGACGGCGAGGCAATCGTAACCGCTGAGCTTCATGCGAACGACGGTAAGCTGATAGATTCGGAGAAGGTTAAGGTAGCTGTGCATATGAACACGTTTGAGGTTATTGTTACGACGGTGAAGAATATTTTCGGAAAGGCGGCAGCTTGATTGAGCAGATATTTTGTTTTGATTTTTCTTATTCTCGGCATAGGTGTGGGTGCTTTGCTCTCGCTTGTGACGGACGTCAATATCTTTGTCAACATGATCGTCGGCGCACTTGCAGGTGCGGCAGTCGGGTATTTTCTTAAAGTCAGGGTCGAAAAGAATAACGATTCGAACGATACAAGAGAATAAATATTGCCTTTTCGCGGTTCAAAATCGGGAAAAGGCTTTTCTTTTTATAATTAATAGTGTATAATATTCACAACAATTTCCAAAGGAGATTTAATATGAAGAATATTCTTGTTACAGGCGGTGCCGGATTTATCGGCAGCAATTTCATTTATTATATGCAGCGCAAACACCCGGATTACAGGCTGGTGTGTATCGACGCATTGACCTATGCCGGCAACCTTTATACCCTTGACGAGGCACGCAAGGGCAATTTCCGTTTTGTTCTCGGTGATATAACGGACAGGAAGGCGGTTTTTGCACTCTGCGAGGAGGAGAAGTTTGACGCTATAGTTAACTTTGCCGCCGAGAGCCACGTTGACCGTTCAATAGAAAATCCCGAGGTTTTTCTCAAGACCAATATTCTCGGTACTCAGGTATTGCTTGATGCCTGCAACAAACATGATATTCCACGTTATCATCAGGTATCAACCGATGAGGTCTACGGTGATCTTCCGCTTGACCGTCCCGACCTTTTCTTTACCGAAACAACGCCGATTCATACTTCGTCGCCGTATTCGGCAAGCAAGGCGTCGGCTGATTTGCTTGTAATGGCATATCATCGCACTTTCGGTACCCCGGCGACAATTTCACGTTGCTCCAACAACTACGGACCGTATCAGTTCCCCGAGAAGCTTATTCCGCTCATGATTTCAAAGGCTCTTGCCGATGAAAAGCTTCCCGTATACGGCGAGGGATTGAATGTTCGTGATTGGCTCTATGTTGACGACCATTGCAAGGCGATTGACATGATTCTCGAAAAAGGAAAAATCGGCGAGGTTTATAATATCGGCGGTCATAACGAGAAAGCAAACATTGATGTCGTTAAGACGATTCTTAAGGCCGTCGGTAAGGATGAAAGCCTTATCACATACGTTAAGGATCGCCCCGGTCATGATATGAGATATGCTATTGATCCGGCGAAGATTCATGCCGAACTTGGATGGACTCCGGAGACTTTGTTCAATGACGGTATTCAGAAAACAATCGACTGGTATCTTAATAACCGTGAATGGTGGCAGAAGATACTAAGCGGAGAATATAAGAATTACAGGGGATGATTTTATGAAAAAAATAATCGCTGTTTTGTTGGCTGTCGTTATTTCGATGACGTTCTTTGCCTGCGGCAAAAAAGAGGGCGATCTCGGCAAGCAGACAACCGTTGATAAGAAAAACGGATATACTCTTGTCGAAGAGGTTTTGACATTTAAGTACAACGACGATGAAGAAGAAATCAAGAAAAATCCCAACGCTAAAACCGATGGCTTTGTTACAAACGAGAGTAACGCTGTCGGTAAGGTCAACACAAAATCTGCCGTTCTTGATATTGCAAAGAAAGAGGTCAGCGATAAATTCAATAAAATTAATTTTGCTTTTGACCGTACGCAGGGAATTTGGAGAGTTACATTCTCAATGGACACTGTGTCGGGTGAAAAAACAACAAGCGAAAAGGTTATGACCGTCTATGTTGACGAGGACGGTTATACCTTAGCAACAATAAAAGCATAAAATAAACGGTGGTTTAATTGCCGCCATGGATTTCAAAAGGAGCATTCAAAATGGCATTTGAAAGAAGACATGAGTTGTGGACCTTTGATATATTTCCAAAGGTAATGACAGCAGGCAAGGAAAAAACCATTCATATTCAGCCGTTCGGTGACAGACTGTTCTTTACGTCCGGAAATGAATATATCGCTGTTTTGACATGGCTTCACGGCGGCTCGGAGGATCAGTATCACTCAACAGGATATCGCCGCAGAATTCCTGTCACGGCAACCGAGAAAGGAATTGAAATAAAGATAACGCTTCCCTATGAGGGAGAATATCGTATTAAGTTCACTAATGAAGAAGATGATGATTTAACATTTGCTGTCTATGCCGTAGAGGGCGACTTGGTTGACGTTTATCCGTTTATCGGCGATTTACATATGCATACAAACTATTCCGACGGTGAGCACGATCCGGCGAATGTTGTTTCAAGCTATCGAGCACACGGCTATGATTTTCTTTCAATAACCGACCACAGACGTTATTATCCGTCACTTTATGCAATCGAGCAATTTAAAAATATCCCGACAGAAATGAATTTGGTTATGGGCGAGGAGGTTCATCTTCCGCCGATAAAAGGCTTCAGAGTTTGCCCGCACACAATCAATTTCGGCGGTGAATACAGTATCAATTCTCTTGTTGAGGATGAAGCGGTTGAAGAAGTCGGCAAGGACAAAAAGGTCCGTGCCGTTCGTGACGATTGCCCCGAGGTCATGACTCGTGAAGAGTTTGAGGATAAAATGACCGAGCTTGCAAAAGACTTTAAGGTTCCGGATAATGTTGATCCGCTTGTCGCTTCAACACTCAAATGGATTTATGACGAGATAAGAAAAGCAAACGGACTTGCAATTTTTGTTCATCCGACTTGGATAACGGGAAATACCTTCCACGATTCCGATGCACTCAACGATTGGCTTGTTGAGAATAAAATTTTCGACGCTTTCGAGGTTCTCGGCGGAGAGAATTATTTTGAACAGAACGGATATCAAACGGTCAGATATTATGAGGATAAGGCGAGAGGCTATAAATACCCCGTTGTCGGCAGCACGGACAGCCATAATTGTACGCCTGAAAACAGAAATGCTTATATCTGTTCTACGATAGTCTATTCTCCGGAAAATGAGCGCAAGGCGATAATTGATTCAATCAAGAATTTCAGGAGTGTGGCTGTTGATACAATCAGCAAAGAATTCCGCATTGTCGGTGAAATGAGATATGTTCGTTACGGTTGCTTCCTACTCAAGAATTATTTCCCGATTCACGACGATGCATGCTTTGAAGAGGGCAGAATGATGAAGCAGGCAGTTTATGGCACCGATGAAGAAAAACAGGCTGCTCTCGCTATGCTCAACCTCATGAACGGAAGAATGAAAAAGATGAGGGAGAAGTATTTTTCATTTTAATATGACGTGAAAGTGAATTTCTGACACGGAACAAATCAGCTTGAATAATAAATATGTCCCGGTTTATGGTAAAATGAAACTATCATAGACCGGGATGTTGCATTCGTGTTAAGCTGATTGAGCGTTATAAATATGCCTTGCATTTTTAGCGGTAATTTGCGGTAGAATTAAGCGAATTAGAGAAGCTGAAAACAAGAAAAAAGCCTTATTTATCAACGTTTTCATTGATAAATAAGGCTTTTAGTAAGTGGTCGGAGTGGCGGGATTTGAACCCACGGCCTCTTGGTCCCGAACCAAGCACGCTACCATCTGCGCTACACCCCGACAACGCTTGAATATTATATACTATAATCTCGATAAAATCAAGTGTTTTTCTGAAAAAAGTTGAAAAAATTTTTAGAGATTCAATGAATTGGGATAACCGAAAACAGTGGAGGTCTTATACGCCGCAAAAGACAGGGAAAAGCATCAAAATACTGAAAAACATTTTGAGAATACACAAAAAAGAAGTGCAAGAATTGACATTCCACGGTTAAAGGAATAAATTAAATAGGATGCAATAGATTTCGCTCTTCAAAAGGGGATAATCATAAAATGTTTGCCGATTTGGGTATAGGCTTTTTGGGGGGGCAAAGCAAAAGCTTTGTTCATTATTATTGTGTTGAAAAAAGTTTTTGCCCTGAAACGACGCAGGTACGTCACTTGACTGAGAGTCCATTGACTTTTGTCAGCCGAGGGCGTAGAATGACCGCAGGATGAAAGAACGGAAACACTGCGGCGAACAGGCGCCGTCCGTCGGATATGATTTTCGGCCGTCATCTTCAAATTGTCGAAAGGATTGATCTTATGATCGAGAAAAATATGCTCGGAAAGTTTATCCGAACCAAAAGAGAGGAAGCAAGGCTTTCTCAAAAGCAATTTGCCGAACAGCTTTTTGTCACGGAGTCGGCTGTTTCAAAATGGGAGAGGGGAGTTAATTATCCGGATATCACAATGATCTCAGATATTTGTCGTGTGCTTAACATAAGCGAAAAGGAGCTGATTACGGCTTCGGACGACACAACATACCGACAGATGAAAAAGCAGTCGGCAAAATATGAGAGAATTCAAAGACTTACGTTTTGGATTCCGACATCGGCATACCTGTTAAGCTTTCTTATTTGCCTGATTTGCACCTTATGCGGGGTCATGCCGTTTTCAACCTTATTCATTGTTGCCGCAAGTCTTTTGTGTGCATTCCTTTTCTTCCCGTCGGTTACGAAATTCTTCGAAAATCAGAGGCTGCTTGCTTATCTCGCCACATCGGCGGTCGGAGTTGTGCTCTTGCTTGTTGTGTGCGGAATTGCGACAAAGAGTGTCTCATGGATACCGACGGCGGTTTTGGGAACCTTACTTGGATATGCTGTTGTATTTCTGCCGATTATTTTGAAAAAGTATTCAAAAAACGGTTTTATTTCAACACATAAAACATTTATAAGCTTTGTTGCCGATATGGTTCTGACGATTATTCTCGTTGCAACGGTGCAAATTCTGACACCCATTAATTTGCGCAATGCTGAGATGACTGTGCTTTATTGTTTCAGTCCTTTGCTGATAACAGGTGTTGTTGTAAGCCTACGGCTTAACGGTATGATAAAGGGCGGAATTTGTACAATTATATTCGGAATATATGCTTTCTTTGCAAATTATTTTGTCGGCTTCACCTTTGATGAGCCGGTGGATATGAAAATCAATTTGGCAGATTGGGCGACATACACCAACGGAAACGTGCTGTTGACCGTGCTGGTCGCATGCGCTGCGGCCGGAATAGGTCTCATCGGCTGTGGAATAAAGAAGGGCAGAAAGTGAATAGAAAAGGGCTGTGACATTTTTGCCACAGCCTGATTTTATTTCAATATATTTTTTTCAACATACTTTGATGTCATTGCGTTGAGCAGACAGTTGTAGGTCATTTTGAAATCCACAATCGAGCCAACCTTATAATCACCGCCGCAGTCGGTTACGTCAAGAACAACATGGTCGCTGCTGCCGCCGACAATTTTCATTCGCTTGTCTGCACAGATAAGTCCGGGCAGGTAAATATCCTGCTTGCCGACCGCAACGATTGCACGCTTCATCAGCTTGTCACAGTCCTGCGGAAGTGTTTCGGGGACGCCCGGCTTTTCTTTTAACTCGATGATTTCGGCTTTGAGAATGAAATTGTCCTCTCTTGCGCCTTCGAAAGGAACGTCATAAACGGGAATGTTGCCGAGAAAGATTGACTCGCCCATTCTCATGTTGTTGATAATCTCGGGAAGCTTGCCGTCAAAGAGCATTTTAATTGAGCTGGATGCACCGCCGGAAACTATCGGAAGCTTTATGCCGTATTTCTCTTGAACCGAGTTGACTGCATTTTCAAAAAGAGCCATATTTTTCTCACTCGGGAGAACCTCGTTGACGCAGCTTAGATTTGTTCCCACGCCGTAAAGCTCGATATTCGGCATTTTGAGAACCTCACCGGCAAGATAAACAAGCTCGTCCGTATAGCAACCGTCACGAAGGTCGCCGCATTCATACATAAGAATGACCTTGTGGATTTTATTCTGCTTTTTCGCCTCGTCATTCAGTGCACGGAGAACCTCAAGATCGCTGTTAAGGCTGACGTCGGTGAATTTCACAACGTCATGTATCTGCGAAATCATAGGTGAGCGAATCAGCCATTTTTCAGCCTTGATGTCGACAAACTCCATAAAGTTTTCAACTCTGGAATCGCAAATCGCACCGATTTCGCCCTCGTTGACCAGGTAGCGAACAAGGGGCTCGTAGCCGACCAGCATCTTGGTAACGACGGAGAGCGACATTCCGTTCTCTTTGCACCGTTGCTTCATTATTTTAAGATTGTGAAGTATTCCGTCTGGCCTTATCTCAATAACTGGAAACATATTTTTACTCCGTTTTCTGATCTATAAAACGTCTTACCGTCTTGAACGAATTACGCTCGATTTCAAAGAACTTCTCGTCAAGCGGTTTGCACGGTTTGCAGCCTTTGGCCTTGAGAGCTTCATTGATTATCTTCTCCGTGTACCACGGATTTTTTACGAATACAGGGCCGAGTGCATTTGTAAAAATAACGTTCTTGTATTTTGCACCCTCGGTTTGATCCTTGTCATTGTTGCCTTTGCCGTAAATGAGCTTGCCGAGAGCGATTGAGGGATCATTGAGGAAGAAATCAACAAGATGAATCTGAACGGCCATAATTTCAAAGCTACTATCCTCGCAGAGTGAGAATTGAAGATCGTCGCCGTAAATCTCATTACGTTCAACAGCCGTTGCGTCAAGAAGGCCGAGACCCTCGACAACCGAGCCGTCGCATCTTTTGGTCGACTTGATGAGAACCATACCTGTCGTTCCGATTGCTATAATAGGCTTTCCGCTTTCGGCAAAGCTATAAATAGCGTCGCCGTATTTTTTGATGTTCTTTACGATTGAATCTGCGGTTTTGATTTCACCGGCGTTCATGAAAATGATGTCGGAATTTTCAAAATCAATCTCGTGCGAGAATGTGTCGATACGATTAATTTTAACGTCAAGACCCATCGCCTTGCCGACACGTTCAAATGCCATGAGATTTCCGCGGTCGCCGTGGAGGTTAAGCAGGTCGGGATAAAGCCAAGTGATATTCAATGTGTTCATTATTCGTTACCTCCGTACTGCTTTGTGGATTTTTCGAGCTCATGATATTTCTTGAGCCATGTGATAAGGTAAACGTTGTCAACGTCAAATTTGTCAAGCTCCTTGAGGATTGCTTCGTCGCTGTCATTCGGGAGAATTGAAATGTCGTTTCTGTCGATGCCGGCATAAATCATTCTGTTAGCGGTGTCGTATGCAACAGCCTCGGAGAAGCAGATATAGTGCTTGATATTGTTCTTTTTGAGCGATTCAAAGTCAACGTCAAAAGCATAGAATGTGTTGGTGTAGTAGGGGTCGAAATCCTTAAGCTCCTCAAGACCCATGAGAAGAATCTTAGGCGACTCGTCCTTTGCGATATAGTCAAGTGCAGTTTGGAGAGTTTCCGGATTTTCCTGCTTGATTCTGATGTATTTGAGCGTTTTTGTTTTGTACTTGAGCGTTTCCATACGGCCGCTGATGTTCTTGAAGTTTGAAAAGCTCTTCTGAAGCTCTTCGTTTGTCATACCGAGCTTGGTGCAAACGGCAATGCAAAGCGCATAGTTGAAGATGTAAAACGGCTCTTTGTTTGTTACGGTGAAGCGATAGCCGTTGCAATCAAAACTGCACTCGGAGAAGTCAACGTTCTGAGCGTAGAAATCAACATTTTCCTCGGAGGAGAAGTCACAGCCCGCACAATGAAATTTGCCGACGTTGTCAACATTGTAATAATCGAAATAAATCTTGTCGTTGCACTTGGGGCAGGGCATTGTTACGTCATAGAACTTGTCCTTAACAAAAGAATACTGAGTCTTGTCAACGCCGTAGTAGTAAACCTTGTCGGAGAAATCCTCGAAGGACTTTGATCTCGGCTCGCCGTCGTTGAGGAAAAAGGTCATATCGTCGTTAAAAACCTTGCGGAACTTCTGAACGATGTAATCCGGCTCGCCGTTACGCTGAACCTGGTCTTTCTGAAGGTTTGTTATGCACACCTTCTTAGCCGGGATATACTTATAGATACCTGCAAGCGAACGTTCGTCAATCTCGAATGAGAAGAATTCCGTCGTGACCTTACCGGTGAGTGTTGAATTGCGAATGAGGGCGGTTGCGATACCGCCGATCATGTTAGCACCCTCAAGGTTTGAGCAAACTGTTCTGCCCGAATCTCTGAGAGCGTGAACTATCATATTATTGGCTGTGGATTTTCCGTTTGTACCCGTAATAAAAATAACCTTTTCAGGGTCGATTCCGGTGAAATGACCGATAAAATCAGGCATAAGTCTGTTTGCCTTTGCACCGGGCATATTAGTTCCTCTGCCCTTGGCAAAGATGTTTGAAAAAAGCATAAGCCCCTTGCCGATGAGCAGAGTTAAGATGAATTTTAACTTTTGCATTTTAGTCCTCCTGAATAAATATGACATTCATTTAATTATCGCTATTATTGTATCACATTTAATCGTAAAGTCAACATTGACAAACGCAATGAATGAATATATTTTTTGAAGAGTGCAAAGCTAAATATTGCAATATTTTTTTCTTATCGCTATTGACAATCCCCCCTTTTCGGGGTTAAAATATTTATATCAATTCAATGGAATTGCCAAAGAATAATGTGAGGTGAGATTTCAGTGAGTAGTGACAGTAGCTACGGGCAACGAAACTTGAACAAATTCAATAATTTGCACAGCATAAATACCGTTGCAGACGTCCGCTCACGGAATCGGAGCTGATATCGCGCCTGCGGCGTGGCTTTGTGCCGTGCTGAAAGGGGCGCTTAAAATTGGACACTATGGTTGAAATCATCAGCAAGATGCTTGCCAACAACAAGTTCTCTGCTATCAAGGAAATGCTCAGCGAAATGAACATCGTTGATATTGCTGCCTTGATTGAGGAGATGGAGCCGGAAAACCAGGTTCGCCTTTTCCGCTTGTTGCCCAAGACATCATCGGCTGATGCTTTTTCTTATTTGCCCGGCGATATTCAGGGTAATATCGTTGACGCAATCACGAATTCCGAGCTTGAATTTCTTATGGAGGATATGTTCCTCGATGACGCAGTCGACTTCCTTGAGGAGGTCCCGGCAAACGTCGTGACCCGTGTGCTTGCCCACACCAAGCCGGAGACAAGAAAACTAATTAACAAATTCCTTCAATATCCGGAAAATTCGGCAGGCAGCATCATGACTATCGAGATGGTTTCGTTCCCCGAGACCTACACGGTCAAAGAGGCGATAGAAATGATAAGAAAAACCGCTCTCGATAAGGAAACGATTTATACCTGCTATTGTATGGATGATAAGCGTAAGCTTGTCGGAACGATTCCGCTTCGTAAACTCATTGTTGCTCCCGAGAATCAGATTGTCAAGGACATCATGGAGGATGACGAACAGCTTATTTTTGTTAACACGATGGACGACCAGGAAGAGGTTGCAGCAATCGCAAAGAAATATGACTTGCTTTCAATCCCCGTTGTCGATAAGGAAGAAAGACTTGTCGGTATCATCACCATTGACGATATCGTTGACGTCATCGAAGACGAGAACACAGAGGACTTTGAAAAGATGGCTTTGCTGTTGCCCTCTGAGGATTCATATCTTAAAACAGGCATTTTCACCCTTTACAGAAACCGAATCGTTTGGCTTCTTATCCTCATGGTTTCGGCAACCTTTACTGGTCAGATCATTGAGGGCTTTGAAGACAAGCTTTCAATGATTGCAGGTCTGACGGCTTCAATCCCCATGCTTATGGACACCGGCGGAAACTGCGGCAACCAGGTTTCAACCCTTGTCATCCGTGGACTTGCCCTCGGAGATATTCATATCAAGGATTTCTTTAAGATTATCTGGAAGGAAATCCGAGTTGCCGTTCTCTGCGGCTTGACACTTGCCGTTGTCAACTATGCGAGAATGTGGATCATCAAGCTTGTGACGCACAACGATATTTCAAGCAACACATTTATTGTTGTTTGTCTCGCAATGATTTGTGCCGTTATCGTCGCCAAGGTGATAGGCTGTGCATTGCCGATTCTGGCAAAGCTTTTGCACCTCGACCCTGCGCTTATGGCAGGACCGATGATTACAACTATTGTTGATGCGCTTACGCTGCTCATTTACTTCGGCTTCGCAACCCTCTTTATCAACGGCGGACTGCTGGTGGGAGCGTAAAACAAAATATCAACGCTTCGTTATCTTTGATTGCGGAGCGTTTTTTCTTGCACTAATCAGGAAAATATTATATAATCAGCATGAATTCTATGTTTCTATTTACGAGAGTGACCGCCAAGTGAAGCTTGAATTTTTCAACACATGTGCCGAGCTCCCCGACGCAGAACCCGATAATCTCTTTGACAGATTCTTTCGAGGCGACAAGGCTCGGACACAGAAAAACGGAGGCTACGGAATCGGACTTTCGGTCGCACGTTCGATTGTTGAAGCAAATCGAGGAACGATAGATGCCGAATTTGCCGATAACGGAGTAAAATTTAAAATTAGATATAAAAAATAAAAAATCGCACCGAGTTGAAAAATTCGGTGCGATTTTATCTTGTTAAGATTTGACGGATTTAATCCAATTCAATCGTTCTGCCGAGGTCAAACGAATAGATTATTGTTCCGTGAATTTTTTTGCCTGTGCACTCGTGCAGGGCAAATTCGTACATCTTCAGCTGCTCCTTATATCGGCTTTTCAGCATTTCCTCGTTCGTTCGGCGGTCGGTCTTGTAATCGACTATCACCAATCCGCCGTTCTCTTCAAAAGCGCAGTCGACGTAGCCCTGAACAACGATAATTTCATCAGCAGAATTTTCGGCAATGTCGGGATATATATCGCCGGCACGAACTCCGACGGTAACTTTTTTTTCACGCAGGAGAAGCGGTGAATTTTTAATTCTTGTTGCAATGTCATTCTTAAAGAATTTCTTGAGCTTATCACATTCAAGTATCTTTGCTTCGTCCTCGGTCAGGTGATGTTCGGCAACCATGCGCTCAATCTGTTTGTCAACATCAAAGCTCTCGGCGGAATAATCAAAGAATTCCATAAATTTATGCGTCGCCGTACCTCTGCTTGCCGGATTCATGCCGCTCTTGCTTAAAAATTGCGGTTTCTCGGCGGCAAAGTATTCAGTCGAGAATTCCGTTGCTTCAAGATCCGAGGGAGCAACTTTTGCCATAACACCTGCAAGCGATGAATACGGATACACATACTCGGTTTTGCGTTTAATCTCCTCCAAAAGAGTGGAATCGGCGGCAATTTCTTCGTGCTCATCGGCAGACTCGGTCGGCGTGCCGAGTTTGTTTATCTCTTCAAAATGCATGTGTTCTGTCGCCGGTAAGGTTATCGGTGAATTTTTGCCCCAAAGCGGTGCGGCATCGGGATGACGGATAAATCCGAGAAGAAGCCAGTCAGCCATAGAGTTTTTTGAAAGCAAGGCAAACGGCATAATGTGATCGTCTCTGCCGACCTCTCCCTGAACCGCCGAAAGTTTTTTTTCGGGATTATCGTATCTTGTAACGCAGATTAGTCTCTCTTTTGCTCTCGTCATCGCAACATAGAGAACTCTCAGCTCCTCGGAACGACCGGAAACTTTTTCGGCAATGTCAATCGCTTTTTTGCCGACGGTCGGGAATTTACACTTGTGCTTTGAATCACGTCGCTCAAAACATATACCAAGATCCGGATGGTAGGAGACAACACTTCTTGCCGCATCTCCGTTGAACGGCGCATTGAGATCGGCGATTATGCACACCGGGAATTCAAGTCCCTTACTCTTGTGAATTGTCATGATGTGCACAACGTCGGCAGCTTCGGAAACATCTGCGGCGGCTTCAAGGTCGCTGTTTCTGCGCTGAACTCTGTCGATAAAGCGGATAAATCCCGAAAGTCCACGCTTGCCGGATTCTTCGTATTTCTTTGCGTAGTCAATAAGTATGCAGAGATTTGCCTTGCGTTGCGAGCCGTTCGGCATTGCGGAAGCGATAGCTTTGCAGCCTGTTTTTTCATACATTTCTTCAAGAAAACGATCGCAAGGAAGCGTTGCACTGAGCATACGAAGCTCGTCGATTTTTGCGAGAAACGCAAGACATTTTTCATTGCCACCGTCCGCAGCCTTTCTTATACAATGATAAATCGGTTTTTTACGTTCGTCAATTCGCATTTGAGCCAGCTCGTCTGCCGTGAAGCCGAAAATCGGCGAGAGAAGAATTGTCAGCAGCGGAACGTCCTGAACCGGATTGTCCGTTACTCTCATCAGGCTGAGCATTGTGCTGATTTCGGGCGAGGCGAAAAATCCCGATTTGCTCTCAATATATGATGGGATGAGGTTTTCGGCAAGAATCTTTTCATATATTTCGGCTTTTCCGCCGCCTGTCGAGCGCAGAAGAATACAGAAATCACGGTACGACGCTTTTCTGTAACCGTTCTTGTCCTTGACCTTCATGCCGCCGGAAATAATTTCATGTATTTTATCGGCGATAAACTGTGCTTCGCTCTCCCTGCCGACCTTTTCCTCCATATCGCCGAGGATATACATTTCGGCCTCGGGAAAGTTGCTTTCTTCATAGTCCGCCGCCGCAACGAGCTTTTCGTTTTTATTATAATTGACCGAACCGAGATATGAAGACATTATCTGAGAAAAGAGGAAGTTGACATTCTCCGTCACGCCGGAACGGCTTCTGAAATTTCGGTCAAGCGTGATTTTTGCCGGATAATTATTTCCTTCAAAATTTTCGAGTGCTTTTCTCTTTTGAAGAAAAATTTCGGGCATTGCCTGACGAAAACGATAGATACTTTGCTTAACGTCGCCGACCGTGAACATATTCGTTTCATTCTTTGAAACTGCCCAAAACAGTGTATTCTGCAAATCGTTGACATCCTGATATTCGTCAACAAGGATTTCTTCAAAGCGTTCGGCAAAGCTTTCCGCAAGCGGCGTTTTATGCGCTTTGCCGTCTTTATCGTAGCTCACCAGCAGCTTCAGCGCAAAATGGCAGATGTCTGAAAAATCATAGCTGTTCGCCGCCTTCTTCTCTTCGTTGAGAATTTCGCCGTATCTAACAACCGCGTCAATGAGCTTTTCGGCGATTGGTTCAAGATAGTTCATATCATCTTTGTTTTCGCTCTCGGATGCACAAAAAAGTGCAGTGAGCTTTTTTAGCTGATCGGAAAGAACTTTTTTCTGTGCCTTGACCGATTCAGACTGAGCGGAAGAATACTTGTTTGGCAAGCGACCGAGACTGCCGACGGAGGCGGAGGAAATGGCATTCCGTATCTCGTCCCATGAGCCATGTTCTATTATTTTTGCAAGCTCTTCAAACATAGCTGTGTTGTTGGCAATTCCAACACTGTATTTCTCACCGACAATCGGGTCGGCTATACCTGCATCATACATTTTTTCGCAGAGCATTAGGCAGTATTCAATAGATTGTGCAGCGTAATCTATAATGATGTTTCCCCATAAATGGTCTTCCAGAGGAATGTCGTTATGATATACGCACGAAAGTCCGTAAAGAAATTCCTCCGGCCTTGCAAATGCCATTGAATCGTTATAAAGTTTGCATATAAGGTCGGTCAGTGCACTATCATCCGTGCCGTTTGCCATTATGCCGACAAGCTCCGTAAACTCCGGTGAATTCTCTTTGTAAAGTTCGTCCATGACCCTTGAAACAGCGTCGTCGCACATCAAAGCAAGCTGTGAATTGTCAAGAATGCCGTAGTCCGGAGAAATGTCGATATCATGAAAGTTTTCGCGAACAATGTCGTTGCAGAAGCTGTCAATCGTGCTGATTTTTGCAAACGGCAGCAGGAGTGCCTGACGTTTGAGCAGGTCACTGTCGGGAGCTTTGTCAATTTCGGACATGAGTGCCTGATAGATTCTCTCTTTCATCTGTGCTGTTGCGGCTCTGGTGAAAGTGACAATGAGAAGTTTGTCGGCAGGGCATGGGTTATCTTCATCCTTGAGCCTTTCAATAACACGCTGAACCAAAACCGCCGTCTTACCCGAGCCTGCCGCTGCGGAAACGAGGATTGAGCCATGACGTGAATCGATTGCTTCTTTCTGTTCTTTTGTCCAATCAGGCATCCTCATCACCTCCTAATTTCTGCAAGCTTTCAATATGATTCGGACTTGAGATTTCCCTTGTCGGCGTGTTCTCGTCAACGTGACAAACGTCCGCATAGTCGCAGTATTTACAAACATCATTGTATGGACTTTGACTGTTGACTGCGTGCGCCGGCATAACATGAATAATTCCGTTATGAAGATCAACCGCCATTTTTTCAAGAATCTTTTCGCATCGCTTCATCAGAAGCTCCATTTGTTTTATCGAAATAAGCGTACCGCCGTTTGCGCCGTCCTTTTTGATTGCGGCAGGCACAAACATTCCGCTTCCGCTGTTATCCATCATGTAAATTACACGGCTGTCATCGAGAACCATACCGTTCATTTTTGTACCCTTGAGTTTCTTCTGTTCAATCGTCTTTTCGTCCTCATCACGCTCTGCTTCAACAAAGGGAGCGTTGACGGGCATATATAGAATTCCGGCCGGGATAATGTTCTTATAATCTCTGAAACCATTTTTCCATATGGCAAAAAGGTAGATGAGCATTTGCATATTCAGCCCATAGAAAACCTCATTGAGGTCGAATTTTTTTCCGCCGGATTTATAATCGACAACCCTGACGTAGCTTGCTCCGTTCTGCTCGGCAACGTCAACGCGGTCAACCGAGCCTTTCAGCTTCAGTATTCCGCCGTCGGGGAGAGGAATATTGTAGGTATCAACCTCGCCGTCGTTATCTATGCTCAGCTCAAATGCGACCGGCACAAAATTGCTGTTTGCAAATTCCGCAACAAGCCTGTCAACAACCTCGCAGACGGTCAATCCGAGCTGACGGAAAAGGTAGTCGAATCTTTCGCCCATTTCCTCACCGGCGGTAAGGTTCTCTTTGAAATATTCCTCAAGAATATCAAAAACACATTTGTCACGGTCGGCCTTTTTCATGGTGCAAAGTCCGTCACTGCCGTATATTGATATAAGCTTTTCAAGTATATAATGTATTGCCGTGCCCTTTTGCATCGGGTCAAGCTCGGCGGTCTTTCTCGGCTGAGCATTAAGACCGTATTTGCAGAAATATTCAAACGGACACTTGTGATAAACCTCGGTTCTCGAAGCCGACATATACATGTTGAGCCCGAAAAGCTTGGTTGCGATTTCTCGGTCGCTGATTTTAATTTCTTCTTTGTTAACACCGCGGTTAAGTGCCGCAAGGCGGTCGGAGTAGCCCGGGATGTCCTCAAAATATTTTTCAAGCGTGCTGTGCAGAACGTCTTTTCTCTGCGTCAGCTCCGCCATAATGTCAAAAGCTCCTTCGACGCTCTCGATTCTCTCGATATTATCAATGTCAACGGTGTCAATAACAGTGAGCTTTGGGAAAAGCTTCTTCATTTGTGTAACAATTTCAGAGGGCGAAACCTGTGTGCCGTTGATGTCCTTGCGAAGATATGTAACGTAAAGTCTGTCGGAGGTTGAGCAAAGCGTGTTATAAGCAATGAAACGCTCCTCCATCATTTTTTCTTCAAAACTGTCGTCGGTTTTTAGTTCAAATTCGGCAAGCTCACGGCGTTCATTCTCGGAAAAGATTCCGTCGGAATTAGGAATCATCGGAAAAACTCCGTCGTTCATTCCGACGGCGAAAACAATTTTCGGTGCAGAGGTCTTAACTCTGTCTGCACTGCCGATTGTGATTTCGTCAAGACCCTGCGGCAGATTGCCGACGGAGTAGGTAGAAACGAGCAAGTCAAAAAGATCCCTGAATCTTGACGGAGTTAATCTTACCCCCTTGAGCGATTCTGCAATACGGTCGAGCATTTCCATTGCCAGTGACCATATCCTGTTCTGCTCGGCGGCAAGCTCCGGTTGAGAACGCTCATTTAGCTTGATTGCAAGCTTTTTGAGGTTCTCGGCAACATTCATATCAATGAGCAGGTAATAAATGGCCTGTGCCGCTTCGGGCGACGTGAAGTCCTTGAGCTTTACTCGGAATTTTTGCAATGGTGCAACGAGCTTAATTCTCGCATCGTTGATTTCTTTAAGCTCTGCGGTATCCTTTTCAAGCATTTTTTCGCCCAGTCCGTTCGGGTGAGCGGTCCATTCGTCGAGCCACTTTTTGCCGTTTATTTGCCACATAAGCGCATAATTTTCAACCTTAGCGATTTCTTCAATCGTAAGGTCTGTAAGCCCCGTCTTTGCAAGGCGCATGAGCGCATCGGTCGAGAAGCCGGATGTACCGATTTCAATCGCACTTCTGACGAATTCAATCAGCGGCTCTGAGGTTATCGGTTGACGCTTGTCCTCGAAAACAGGCACGCCGTTTTTGATAAGGGCCGAACGGATTTGCCGTGAATAGTTGTTCTCGCTTCGTGAGATAACGGCTATATCACGGCAGCGAATATTTTCCGTTCTGATAAGCCGTTTTATTGTGCAGGCCACAAACTCACATTCGCTCTCAAAATCTTCGGCGGAGCAAAGTGTGACTTTTTTTGTTTCCTCATCATATGTATCCGCACCGCCCGAATAAAGTCCCTTTTCGAGCGTGTCAAGCTCCGGGTCAACGCCCTCGTCACGGGTGAGCTGTTCCGGTTTTGCAATATCGGTCCCGCTTTTTTGAGCGCAGCGTATAAGTTTTCGTCTTGTCCTGAGAGTGTGGGCAAAAACGCCGAATTCATCATCGGATTTGTCAACACATATTGTCACCCAAGTCTCGGCAGCTTGGCTCATAATTCTTTCGAGCACGGCGTATTCCTGTGCTGTGAAGCCACGGAATCCATCGATAAAAACCTCTGCACCGTCAAAATCTCTGTGCTTGTCCAACACGGTGCAAAGAATATCGAGTGCGCAGTCGTCGTCGAAGTAATTCTGTTCAACCAGTGCAGTGTACGCTCTGTCGATAAGCAGGATTTCGCCGAGCTTGTCTTTGAGGAGTGACGGCTTCAGCTTTGGGAGGGTTTCTTCAATTTTATCTGAGGTCACGGAACACTGGCGGAAATCCTTAAGCGTCTTGAGCATCTGCAAAATAACGGCAGGGCTGTATCTATGGCGTGAATATACCTGCAAATCGTCGCCTGCCTCATCAAGAGCAACGCTCATGAGCATTGCACGGGTGCTGTCATCAAGAGCTTTTTTTGAATTCAGTCCGTATTTTTTCAAAAGATTTTTTGATAGGAAAGAGAAGCTGACAACGCTGACTCTGTCCGCACCCCGTGCGCCGAGCAGTTCAAGCATTTTCTTCTCCGTATGGAAGGAATACTGCTCCGGGACGATGAGTGTAACCTCGCCGCCCTGTTCTGTTTTTTTACGGATTTCTTCATAAATGCGTGTCGTTTTGCCGCATCCTATTCGTCCTGTTACAAGTCTGAGCATGATCCCTTCGTCCTCCGTGCTTTAATGATACAATTATATAATAATAATTGGCTAAAAGCAATATTAAAAATAAATCGACAGCACCGAAAAGAGTACTGTCGAAATCAGGCATATAAGCTTATTTTGAAGTCGAGTCCATTTTTTTAATATGTTCTTTAAGGACGATGTTAATATATTGTGATAAAGAACGGTCATCTTCTTCCGCTTCAAGGCGCAGACGTTCAAGGAGATCGCTGTCAATAGTAATGCTGATTTTTTCTTTAAGAGGTTTCATTGTGCTCACCTTTAACCAATTATTTCAATAGAATTATAACTCATTGTCGGAATTTGTATTGACAAATACTATAAAGTAGGATAAAATAAGATAAAGTAGCATAGAAAGAGAGAAGAAATTATGCCTAATAATAACGATCCGGTATATATGAGTCAATATTTGGAATATGTCGTTGAATTTGAAAAATACGTTTGGATTTGGACAAATGCAATGAATACCGCCAATAATCAGCTGCAAATGCTTTATCGGAAAAGAAATAGCTTGGACAACGCAGTTTCACAGGGTATAAATGAAAATAAAGCACTTAATCTAAGATATGCCGCTCAGGCAAATATTAGAAAAAAGGACAGCAAAAAATTTTTTAAAAGAGCTGTTTTATCTGTAATCGGTTTTATAGTTATCATAATGGTTTTATTAGTTATTTATGTATTAAACAAATCGGGCATTACAAAATATACGGAAGCTGCTTACCCACTTGTTTGGGGAGAGATTTTTCTGTTTTTCTTTGGCATATATAACATTAACCGATATTTTAAGAATAAACAAAGCATTTCTCAAATGAAAAAATTCGATGTAAACAGTGCATCGGAGGCATTAGTGAAAAACAGAAAAAATCAAGCAGAGTTATACAGAATTAACAGCAAAGAAGAGGAATTGAAAATTAAAGAAAAACAAAGTGAAATTTTTACGGCTTTGCAGGATGCCAAAAGCAGTCTTCGAGATATCTATGCTGTTAACGTACTCCCGGAAAGGTACAGGTCTTTTTGTGCGGCAGCCACTATGCTTGGATATTTGCAGACGGGAAGATGTAATGCGATTCAAGGACATGGCGGAATTTATGATACCTATGAAATTGACATGCAGAATCGTGCTATTATTACAACATTGGAAGAGATAAAGAATATTTCACTGCAAATAGAAGCAAATCAACAGCTGCTTTTAAGCGAAATGCAGCAGGCAAACAGGACGTTAACAAATATTAACCAAACCGTAAACAGGATAGATGTTACAACAAAACAAATCGAAAAAAATACAGCTATTTCGGCAGCGGCAAATCAGCAAACAGCTGCAGCGGCAAGCTGGATAGCATGGAACGTGTGAAAGGAGATTTAAAATGGAACAAAACAGCGCGATTGCATTTTTGGAAGAAAAAAGAGATTATTTGTTTCCTAACAAAGATTATTCTCAAACTGAGCTGGTAGCGGCCTTGCTGACTGCTCCTGAGGAGCTTATGTATTCCTTACAAGATATTAACTTTATCAATCCGACACTAATGCTGGGAATTTCGGTAATCGGAGGCCCGGTTGGACTTGACCGATTTTTGCTAAAGGAAATAGGAACGGGAATTTTAAAATTAATAACTGCAGGCGGTTTTGGCTTTTGGTTATTTGCAGATATCTTTACGGCAAAGAAAAGGTGCAGAGCATATAATTGTAAATTGTTGATAGAAGCTATAAGTGACCCGTCAAAAGCAAGTGGAGGATTGAATCTGAACGTTGATATGGATAGGGTCGTTAACGTTGCAAAAGCGGCTGCACCGGGGCTTAAAGCAATCCGAAAAGCAGGAAAAGAATTTTCTGATACATTGGATTCCGAAAAAATATATCGTTACAGATAAAGCAAAAGTGATAAGCGTAAATAATACAATATTTGCACTTTCAGTTAATCGGAAGATACTCAAAGGAGAAGAAAAAATGGACGAAAAAATAATAGAAACATATAAGCAAGGTTGTAATTTTTATTACGGGAAAGATGGCTATCCACTTGACTATCAGAGAGCCTATATACTGATTAACGAGGCAGCTAAAGGCGGATTATCCGATGCTATGAACCACCTCGGCGTAATGTATAGGGACGGAAATGATGTATGTCAGGATTACGGACAAGCTTTTAACTGGTTTGAAAATGCATTGTCAGCTGATAACCGTAATTATCTTGCTTATCATAATATTGGAAAAATGTATTATAATGGTCTTGGAATTTCTAAAAGTATAGAAAAAGCTTATGAATATTTTGGAAATGCCATAAGATTTAATCCGTCAAAAAATGGTTCGATATATGTTGATGATTGTTTTACTGTAGGCTGTATTTTTATAAGCAGAAATCGCTTAAGAGAAGCATTTCCGTATTTTAAAGAAGCGGCAATGAAAGGAAATAAACCTGAGGCTTGGCATAATTTGGGATACATATGTTCAAAAAAAGGCGTTCCGGGTGCTGACAGACAAACATCATTTCCATATTTTATGAAAGCGGCAAATTTGGGATATGTTCCGTCAATGTATGAGGTAGGATGCATATATATATCTAAAATGATGTTTAATGATGGTATGCCGTGGGTGGAAAAGGCCGCCGCAATGGGATATGAACCCGCTATAAAAAATCTCAAAAAATTTAAAGCCGGGCGTGCGGCACATAATAATTCAATTCTTGATTATTTTGGGTAATATATAAAGTTAGTCGGCAGTACCGTTTTGGTACTGCCGACTAACTTTATATTACGTTAAGTAAGCCTGTTTTGCTTGTAAAGACGTTTTCTTCGTCAAATTGTTTTTCTCGCTGACGTTCAAGTGTTTTTACGGTTTCAACCTCATTTTCATCGGCATATACGCTTGTGACTGTTACCGAAGCGACCTCGGAGAATGAGCTGGTTGCCTTTTCGTTGGCTGCATATGCAACTACCTTGTAGAAGTATTCGCCCGGCTGGTTTGCCGAGAAATCGGTGAAGCTTGTGCCCCTTACATCGCTGATTGCAACATAAACACCGTCAACGGCTCTTGAACGGTAAACAACATATTTTTCTGTTCCGTCAACCTTGTCCCATGTGAGATTGCCAAATCCGTTTTTATCGTTCTCGGCCTTTGAAATAACGGGAGCGGGGAGTTTGGCCGTGATGTACATGATTTCAGTGATATCACTGTCGTATTTTTCTTTGTCGGCAAGGGTCTTGAGCTTGTAATAATATCTGTGACCTTCTTTGACGTCCTTGTCAATAAAGCTTGTGGTGTTGCCGTCAAGTTTTTTATGTTCCTTGAATTTACCGTCAGAGCTTTCGCAGCGGTAAATTATGTAGCCCTTTGCTTTATCGACCTTATCCCAGCTTATGCCTATTTCATCCTTGGTGATATTTGTTAACTTAATATTCTGCGGCTTGCCTATCAAAACGTTAACGTCAACCGAAGAAAAAGCCGAACCGTAATTGGTCGTCGCCGTGAGCGTTACCTTGCCGTATCCCATGCCGGTTATAATGCCGGTATTGCTGATAACCGCAATGCTCGGGTCGGAGGAAGTCCATGTCACGCCCTTGTCGGTCGAGCCGACGGGGAGCTGTGCCCACATAATTTCGGCTGTCTGACCGATGCCGACATTGACCAAGGTTTCGCTGAGAACAAGCTGCTGCGGCTTGTCGCTGACTGTTACGACGGCGTACATCGGACCTGTGTAAAGGTTGCCGTTGATTGTTGCGTAAGCCCTGTAATAATATGTTGTATTCGGCTTAAGCTTGCCGAATTTCTTCGCTATATCCAAGCTAAGTGGAATTTCATTGCTTGAAGAACCGGAAACAACGGGATATTTGGCAAGGTTGTTTTTGTTTGCGCCGAAGTAGAATCCGGCCGAAGAGATATAGTTGCCGCCGCTGTTTTTTATTGAACCGTTCAGTGTTGCGTCACTGCTGGTTATGCTCGTTGCCGTGGTAGTTACGACCGAGAGATTGCTGCCGTATGCCGTTGAATTGGAATGTGAACCGCTCGAGGAGGAAACGGATGCCGCAAAGGCATATGAACCGACATAGGTTGAAGCGTCGTTATATTTCGGAACGCCGTAGCCGAGAACATATGAGGCATTCAGACCCCTTGTTCTTCCGTTGCACATGTATCCCTCGTCACCGCCGGTGTTGCCCTCAATGGTGTAGAGGTTGTTCCCTGAAACGCCGGTAACAATTCCTATATGCTGTGCACTTGAACCACCGCTCCAGTTAAAGAATACCATATCGCCGGGTTTGGGAACATAGCCCGAAGAACGTGAATAATAAATCGACCTGCTCTGATACCAATCGGTGAGTGTTCCGCAGTTTCCGAGTCGAGGTACTATAGAGGAAGGGATACCTGCCTGCGAAGCGCACCATGAGATAAAGTATGCACACCATGCACCATTCGGCTCGCCGAAGGAAGCACCGTATTTTGTGTAACCGCCGTCGCTTGTGGACGGAATCGGATTGCCTGAACTGTTAAGCTCCGTGTAGCCGAGCTGAGTTTTGGCAACTCCGAGCAAATCGGCAATATGCGAGCCTGTATTTCTGTGAGTGTTCGGATAGTAGTCGGGATAGCCGGCGGCCGCCGCTTCAAACGCAACGCAGAAGCACAGCACAATTACCGTAAATAATGCACTGATGCGTTTAACACTGTTTTTCATTACGTTCACTATCCTTTCTTAATCCGTATAATTATATTTTATCAAATTGATTATCCTCTGTCAATGGAGCAAAGCGGTAATAATTCCTGTCAGTGTGCCGAGAATCATAAGTCCGGCAAGAATGAGAGAAATTATTTTTGTCGTGTTTCTGTTCATTTCTTTTTGCCTTTCTTTTTGAAAAATCCTGCTTTTGAGAATGCAGTGATAAACATTCCCGTGAGTGCGCCTGCCGCTCCGATAATCAGGTCGGTCATGGTGTCGAGAAGTCCCGCTTCGGTATTGAAGCCCGAACGCTGGAGATTAAGCCCGTAGAGCCTGTCCATTGTGAATTCGTAGAATTCCCAGCCGGTCAAAAGCATAACCGAAAACGCAAGGCCGAACATCGCCGCCAGTGCAGGGCTGAGCTTTTTATCCTTCGGCTGTCTGCTTTGAATTATGACCGCCAGCTCATAGCTGCCCGCTGCTGCGATATAACCGGCAAAGAAATGCTCGGGAATGTCAATATGCTCAAAGGTTGTGAATTTATTTATTGTTGAGCCGACAACAACGCCGAAGCAGATCAAAAGATTGAGCATGGTCTGCACACGGTGCGGAAAGAGTGTGATGAATGTCTTTCCGCCGAGGAGTTGAAAAAGATCCCAAAGGAAAGTAAAAATTATCGCAAAAACCGCTTCAAGAAATTCCGTTGTGTAGCCGGTGAAAAGCATGACCGCGCCCCATATAAAAAGAAGTCCTCGGCAGATATACCAAGTCACCTGAACCGCCGTCGGCAATTTCGGAATTGAATTTAATGTTTTTTTCTTCATTATGTCCCCTTAATAAGGCAGCGGCCGCAAGCCGGCATATACCTTGATTGAATTTGATTTTTATACTCTGCCGCCGGTTACCGCTCTCAGAAGCTTAGGCGAAATTCTTTGAATAACCTTGTAAGCAACGGCCGCCAAAGCGACAATAAATATCGGAAAAATTATGCGAACCGCAATATTGGCAACGCTTGTATACGGCGAAATTTTAAAGAAAAATTTCAGCATATAATCCTTTATAATGCTCATGGGTTTATGTATCGCATAAATCATGAACGAAAGATGATATATTTTTCTGTCTCTTACCGCAGGTATCATCGGAGTGAAATACAACAGCAGAGTCGGAAGAATTTTAGCGATTGTTTTGGCCGTAATTCCCGGAAAACCGATTTCAAGGGCAAGTGCAAGAATGATAAGCGAAAGAACATATTTCATCTTATCCGTCCCGTCAGAGCCTTCGGAAAAGCGCCCCATAAATGCACCGATCATAAATGCAGGGAAATAGGTCAAGATGCTCCACATGTATCCGTAGGATGTGATTCTTTCAAACAGCGCATTTTCCGTGGCACTAAAAATATATATTGCAAAAGTGACTGCAACGGTTGCACACCATCCGACTTTTTTGTTTGAGAAAACAAGCAAAAGTATCGGCGATAAAAGCGTCCAAAAGAACAGCACATAAATATACCAAAGTGCCGTATTCGACGGCCAATCCCTTAGAATGATAACATCAAGAATTTTCCTGAGTATCTGTAACGGATCGGGCGATTTGTGTGCCAATAGCAAAATGACTGTGTTCAACGCAACGGTTACCGCTTCCCATATTGCAAACGGGAGCAGAAGAGTGAAGGCTCTTTTCTTCACCTTTTCCGTGTAATTCTTCATTGAAAGAGTTCTGAAAAGGAGAAAGCCGCTTGTTGAGAAAAACCAGCACAATGCAATATACGCAAGCGATTCGGCAAAAGAAATAACGGTCGTATTAATTCGCTCATCAATTACATTTACGGAATCAAAATGATATTGGCAATGATAAATAACAATAAAGATTGTCATTATAAAGCCGACAAATTTAATTCTATCGCTAATATCCCTCGTCATAGTGTTTTCCTCTTCTTGCAAAGCATAAAATCATTATATCATTTTCAAACTGTTTCGTCAATAAATATGATGTTGCATTAATGATAAAAACTGTTGCAATTTGTAAAAAAAAGGCTTATAATATCTGCGGAAACCAATAAAAGTGAGGTTATTTAAAATGTCAAATCAGGTTTTAGTCGAAACATCGGCTCGCCACGTTCATGTCACACAGGAGGTTCTCGAAACTCTTTTCGGCAAGGGATATGAGCTTACCAAGAAGAAGGACCTTTCCCAGCCCGGTCAGTTCGCTTCAAACGAAAGAGTTCAGGTTATCGGACCCAAGAGCAGCTTCCCCGCTGTTTCAATTCTCGGTCCCGTTCGTCCCGAGACTCAGGTTGAGCTTTCAGCTTCCGACGCACGTTCAATCGGCGTAAACGCTCCCTGCCGTGAGTCGGGCGATATAGCAGGCAGCGGCGCATGCAAGCTTGTAGGTCCTGCAGGTGAGGTTGAGCTTAGCGAGGGCGTTATTGTTGCAAAGCGTCATATTCATGCAACTCCCGAGGACGCAGAAAAATTCGGCCTCAAGGATAAGGAAATCGTTTCCGTTAAGATTAACTCCAACGGCCGTTCACTTGTTTTCGGTGACGTTGTTGTAAGAGTAAGCCCCAAGTATGCTCTTGCAATGCACATTGACACAGACGAGTCAAACGCAGCTTTTGCAACTCCCGGCATGATGGGCGAGATTATTAAATAAGCTACATAGCAATGAAATGACTGTTCCGATTTATTCGGGACAGTTTTTGCTTTGTGTGCAAGGCCCGGTCTTAAGCCTTATTCCTGTGCAAAAAAGCTTGACTAAACCACAAGATATAGTGTAAAATATACTTTGTATTTTGGAAAGTATCGCTTTAAGGAAAGGAATGGTCATTTCTATGGCAAAAAAGACAAGCTACGGAAATAACGACATCGTGGCACTCAAAGGACCGGATCAGGTTCGTAAACGTCCGGCTGTTATTTTCGGTTCCGACGGATTGGAAGGTTGTCAGCATTCCGTTTTTGAAATTTTATCAAACTCTATTGACGAGGCTCGTGAGGGCTTCGGCGATAAAATCATTATCACTCGCTTTCTCGATAAGTCGGTTGAAATTCAGGACTTCGGCCGAGGAATTCCAGTTGACTATAACGAGAAAGAAAAGAACTACAACTGGTTTCTTGTTTTCTGTACCCTTTATGCAGGCGGCAAGTACAATACGAACAACGGCGGCAGCTATGAATATTCTCTCGGACTTAACGGTCTCGGACTTTGCGCAACTCAGTTCGCTTCGGAGTACATGGAGGCCGAGATTCACCGTGACGGCTGGTGCTACAAGCTCAATTTCAAAAAGGGCAAGGCTGTCGGCGAGATGGAAAAGGAAAAGTACACCAAGAGGGACACAGGCTCACGCATAAGATGGCGACCCGACCTCAAGGTTTTTACCGATATTGATATTCCTCTTGAATACTATCAGAGCACCATAAAGCGTCAGGCGATAGTCAACGCAGGAGTTAAGTTTATTCTTAAAAATCAGCTTAACAAGACACAGTTTGAAACATTTGAATATTGCTACACGGACGGCATCACCGATTATGTCAAAGAGATTGCCGGTGATAACGCAATGACAGGTGTGCAGACGTGGAAAGCCGAGCGTGTCGGACGTGACCGTGACGACCTCAACGACTACAAGGTGCTTATAAATTCCGCCCTTTGCTTTTCAAACAAAAATCAGCTTAAGGAGTATTACCACAATTCGAGCTGGCTTGAGCACGGCGGCGCACCCGAAAAGGCAGTCAGAAACGCTTTTACCTATCAGATTGACGCTTATCTCAAGGCGAACGGAAAATATGTAAAGAATGACCCGAAAATCAAGTTTGAGGACATCGAGGACTGTATGATTCTTGTCGTTTCCGCATTCTCAACTCAGACCTCATATGAGAATCAGACGAAGAAAGCCATTACAAATAAATTTATCCAGGAAGCAATGACGGATTTCTTCAAGCATCAGCTTGAAATTTATTTCATAGAGAACAGGGCAGAGGCCGAGAAAATCGCCAATCAGGTGCTCGTCAATATGAGAAGCCGAGTTAAAGCGGAGACAACACGTCAGAGCCTTAAAAGGACACTTTCAACCTCAAATGACCTTGCAAACAGAGTTCAGAAGTTTGTTGATTGCCGAACCAAGGATGCAAGCGAACGTGAGCTTTTCATCGTGGAGGGTGATTCTGCTCTCGGTGCCTGTAAGCAGGCAAGAAATTCGGAGTTCCAGGCTCTTATGCCCGTCAGAGGTAAAATTCTCAACTGCCTCAAGGTTGAGTACGACAGAATTTTTAAAAGCGAGATCATAACCGACCTTATTAAGGTTCTCGGCTGCGGCGTTGAGGTTAAGAGCAAGGCGATGAAGGGTCTTGCACAGTTTAATCTCGATATGCTCAGATATAATAAGGTTATTATCTGTACCGATGCCGACGTTGACGGCTTCCAGATAAGAACTCTTATTTTGACAATGATATACAGACTTATGCCGACCCTCATCGAGGAGGGCAAGGTCTTTATTGCGGAAACTCCGCTTTATGAAATCAATACGAAGGATCAGGTTTGGTTCGCCTATACCGAAAAGGAGAAAACTCAGGCTCTCGAGGAGATAGGCAATCAGAAATATACAATTCAGCGGTCAAAGGGACTCGGTGAAAACGAGGCGGACATGATGTGGATGACGACTATGAATCCCGAAACCCGCCGCCTTGTCGAGATTCTTCCGGAGGACGCAGAGAAAACGGCGCAGATATTCGATATGCTGCTCGGCGATAACCTTGCAGGACGTAAGGAACATATCGCCGATAACGGACATCTTTATATCGATATGCTCGATTTAAGCTGAGAGGGGTGGTATGAATGGCTAAGAAAAAGAAAACTGAAAAGCCCATTGAAAAAATGGATCAGAATACCCATATTCTCGGCGCGGGTGACGTCTTACGTCAGAATATCACAGAAACGCTTGAAACAAACTATATGCCCTATGCAATGAGCGTTATTCTCTCCCGTGCGATTCCCGAGATTGACGGCTTTAAGCCCTCTCACAGAAAGCTTCTTTATACAATGTATAAAATGGGACTTATCAACGGTGCAAGGACTAAGTCGGCGAATATTGTCGGACAGACGATGAAGCTCAATCCGCACGGCGATGCTGCGATTTACGATACAATGGTTCGTCTTTCAAGAGGCTACGAAGCACTTTTGCACCCGTTTGTTGACTCAAAGGGAAACTTCGGTAAGGCATACTCAAGGGATATGCAGTGGGCGGCTCCGAGATACACCGAGGCGAAGCTCGCTCCGATTTGTACGGAGCTTTTTGCCGAAATTGATAAGGATACGGTGGATTTTGTCGATAACTACGATAATACGATGAAAGAACCGAGCCTTTTACCTGTAAGATTCCCGAGTATTCTTGCCAACCCGACTACGGGTATTGCCGTCGGTATGGCAAGCTCAATTTGCCCGTTCAATCTTCGTGAGCTTTGTGAGACGACGATTGCACTCATTAAAGATCCCGAGGCCGATATTTCCGAAACGCTCAAAGCTCCGGACTTTGCCGGCGGCGGTTTGCTTCTCTATGACAGAGATGTTATTGATTCAATTTACAAAACAGGCCGTGGCGGCTTCAAGGTAAGGGCAAAGTATAATTATGATAAAGACGGAAAGTGCATTGATATAACTGAAATTCCGCCGACAACAACAGCTGAAGCGATAATCGACAAGGTTATTGAAAAATTCAAGTCCGGCTCACTGCGTGAAATCAGCGATATTCGTGATGAAACGGACAAGTCGGGTCTTAAAATCACAATCGACCTCAAAAAGGGCACAGACCCCGACAAGCTTATGCAGAAGCTTTATAAAATCACTCCGCTTGAGGACACGTTCTCCTGCAACTTCAACGTGCTGATTGCCGGTGCGCCGAGGGTCATGGGCGTCGGTGAGATACTCAACGAGTGGATTGCATTCAGAACCGAGTGCGTTAAGCGCAGAGTTTATTTCGATTTGAGCAAGGCTAAGGATAAGCTTCATTTGCTTGAAGGTTTGCAGAAAATTCTTCTCGATATCGACAAGGCGATTAAGATAATCCGCTCAACCGAGGAAGAAAGTGAAGTTGTTCCGAACTTGATGATAGGCTTCGGCATTGACGAAATTCAGGCGAATTATGTTGCAGAAATCAAGCTCCGCCACCTCAACCGTGAGTATATTCTCAAGAGAACGCAGGATATTGAACAGCTCAGAACCGACATCGAAAAGATGGAGGATATCTTAGCTCATAAGTCGAAGATAAAGAAAATCCTTGTAAATGAGCTGACCGATGTTGAAAATAAATACGGTCAGGACAGAAAAACTCAGATTGTTTTCGCCTCCGAGGTTGCCGAGGAAGAGGTTGAGGAAGAAATCCCCGATTTCCCTGTAACTCTTTTCTTCTCCAAAGATGGCTATTTCAAGAAAATTACGCCGCAGGCACTCAGAATGAGCGGTGAGCAGAAGCTCAAAGAGGGCGACGAAATGCTGCTTGAAATTGAGGCGACAAACAATACGGATTTGCTGTTCTTTACGGATCAGTGCCAGGTATATAAGGCAAAGGCGGCCGATTTTGACCTTGGCAAGGCGAGCCAGCTCGGTGATTTCGTTGCCAACAAGCTCCAAATGGACAGCGGCGAGAATACGATTTATATGCTGCCGACGCTTGACTATAAGGGCTATGTGATGTTCTTCTTTGAGAACGGAAAGGTCGCCAAGGTTGACCTTTCGTCATATCAGACCAAGACGAACAGAAAGAAGCTTATCAAGGCGTACAGCAACAAGTCGCCCATAGCTGCAATCAGAAAGATTGAAGAGGACTGCGACCTTGTTCTTGAATCGACGGCAGGGAAGCTCCTGCTGTTTAACACAGGAGCGATAGCACCCAAGACAACCAAGGATACGCAGGGTGTTGCGGTTATGACGCTCAAAAAAGGCCATGTGGTAAAGCTTGTCAGGGATTATCATAAGGGTGAATTCGCAAAGCCGTACAGATACAAGACAAAAAATCTGCCGGCATCGGGTGCAACTCTTAGTTCGGAGGACGCAGGCGAACAGCTTTCTCTTATATGAAAGAACATTGATCGTTTGATAAAACCTAAATAAAAATCGCCGCTCACCATAAAAAGTGAACGGCGAACAGCGGAAAATTGCAAACGCTGATTATTTATAATTTCCGCTGACGGCGGCTTGTTTTCTGCCGCCTGATATTATAATGACCCGATTTTTCGCAATAATTCATTGAAATGTGTTGCTTTCTGAAAAAATTATGGTAATTACTATTGCATTTTGTGAAAGTGTGTGCTAAAATAAATCGGTAAAAATACTTATGGAGGTTTGATTATGAGTGCTTTGCAGTATGTATTCGGAGCAATTCTTATAATTCTTGCAGTTTTCCTTATAATCGTCGTTCTTCTTCAGGAGAGCCGTTCGGCAGGTCTTTCAGGAGCAATTTCCGGCGGTGCCGACACATTCTTCGGCAAGAGTAAGGGCAGGACTATGGAACAGAAGCTTGTTAAGCTTACAAAAATTTCCGCAATCGTTTTCTTTATTCTTACACTTGGCATTACGATTTTCTTTATGTTCAAGTATTAATTCAACTGAATAGTAAATGAAGCAGGTAATCGGAGTTATAGCAGCATTCATTTACAAAAAGAAAAGTTAAAAAGCAGCGGCAAGACACGAAAGTTTTGCCGCTGCTTTATGCTGTTCATATTAAAATTCTTATCTCTTGCTGTACTGTTTAATAAGGTCGTTTTTAACATCCCAAAGACGCTGAGAAAGGTCAACATAATAGTTGTGAGGATTTTCAAATCTTGTGACCTCATCCCAAAGCGTATTCACCTGATCAAGACAGTATTTCTTTATATCGTCAATATCCTGATACTCATAAACTCTCTTGCCGTTGATGAAAAGCGGTTGGAGGAGCTGACGGGCGGTGAAGTTGTAGACATTCTTGCGCTTCCAGGTGTAGTCCGGGTCGAAAATCTCATAATCATGACTGTCATCAATCGTTTCATCCTCAAGAGTGATAACGTCGGCAAGCGCCTTGCCGGATTCATTGTCATAGAGTCTCCAAAGCTTTTTCGCTCCGGGGGTTGTAACCTTGGCGGCATTTTCACTGAGCTTGATTTTCGGAATCATTTTACCGTCCTTTTCAACCGCACTGAGCTTATATACTCCGCCAAAAACAGGAGCCGAAGAAGCCGTGATAAGTCTTTCGCCTACGCCGAAGGAATCAACCTTTGCACCCTGAAGAAGCATATCTCTGATAATGTATTCGTCAAGCGAATTTGAAGCGACAATTTTTACGTCCTCAAAGCCTGCTTCATCAAGCATAACTCTTGCTTTCTTTGAAAGATAGGTAATGTCGCCGCTGTCAATTCTGATTCCCTTGGGTCGGAAGCCACGGGGGAGAACCTCACGCTTGAAAGCTTCAATAGCATTTGGGATGCCGGATTTAAGAACATTGTAAGTGTCAACAAGAAGCGTACAATCGTCCGGATAAGCCTTTGCATAAGCACAGAAAGCTTCAAGCTCCGAATCAAAAAGCTGAACCCAGCTGTGTGCCATTGTGCCGAGAGCCGGAACGCCGAATTCACGGTCAACTATCGTGCAAGCCGTTCCTGCACAGCCTGCAATGTAAGCGGCTCTTGCACCGTAAACCGCACCGTCAAAGCCTTGAGCACGCCTCGAGCCGAATTCCATTATCGGTCTGCCGTGAGCGGCACGAACAATACGGTTTGCCTTTGTTGCAATGAGGCTCTGATGGTTGATTGCCAGCAGAACCATGGTTTCAATGAACTGAGCCTGCATAACAGGGCCTTTAACAGTGACGATAGGTTCACGGGGGAAAATCGGAGTTCCCTCGGGAACGCTGTATATATCGCACTTAAATTCAAAATTCTTGAGATAGTCGAGAAATTCCTCGCAGAAGCCTCTGCCTCGGAGATATTCAATATCTTTATCTGAAAAGCTCAAATTTTCGAGATATTCAACAAGCTGTTCGACACCTGCCATTATTGCATAGCCGCCGTTATCGGGAATAGTTCGGAAGAACATATCGAACTGTGCGGTTGTGTCACCTTTGCCGTTGAGAAAATAGCCGTTAGCCATTGTTATTTCGTAAAAATCGGTGAGCATTGTTAGGTTTCTTTTTTTGAGATCGTTCATAATTACACCGCCTTTTGGGTTGTTACCGACATTATAACACCGAAGAATGCCTTTTTCAATCCTAAATTTTTATAATGTTATGTTAATTGTATAACAAAATAGCAAATTTGACCGCATAAATCGTTAAAATGCATAAAAAATAATGAACTGCGGTAGAATATGGTCTATAAATGACTAAAAAATATGGTATTACGGTTTATTTGTTGTTTTTAAGTTTCCTTTATGCTATTATATAAAAAGAAAAAATAAATTTTTATTTATATAAATAGGAGGAAAAGCATGAGAACAAGAAAACAGGCACTCGGCGACATGAACATTATCGGTGCCAAGGTTGAGCAGCAGAGAAAGGCAATCGGAATGAAGCAGAAGGATCTTCTTGCTCAGCTTCAGATTAGAGGAATTGACCTCAACGCTTCAGGTCTCTCAAAGCTCGAAGGCCAGCTCAGAGGAGTTGCCGATTATGAGCTTAAAGCAATCGCAGAATCACTTAACGTTAGCCTTGAATGGCTTCTCGGCTGCGAGGAATAATCAACATTAGGATAAACTGTTCTGTTAATTCAGAGCAGTTTTTCTTTTATATTGTTGACAAAGCTGAGGTAAATATAGTAAAATTGAAGTTGATATAAAGCGGCTTGGGCTTGCCCGACCGCATAGACAAGGAGCAGTGAATATTATGGCAGTTTTCAGACCCTTTAAGGCGATCAGACCGATCCCCGAGAGAGCTAAAGACGTTGCTGCATTGCCTTATGACGTAATGAACAGCGACGAAGCAAGAGAAATGGTTAAGGGAAATCCGTATTCCTTTCTTCATGTAGATAAGGCAGAGGTTGACCTTGATCCCTCGGTAGACCTTTATGACGAAAAGGTTTATCTTAAGGCAAGAGAAAATCTCGATAAGCTTGTAGCAGACGGCGTTTGCAAGGAGGACGAGACTCCGTGCATCTATATCTACCGCCAGATTATGAACGGCAGAAGCCAGACAGGTCTTGTCGGTTGCACAGCCATTGATGATTATATCAATAATGTTATCAAAAAGCATGAGCTTACAAGAGCCGATAAAGAGGCCGACAGAATCAATCACGTTGACTATTGCGACGCTAACACGGGTCCGATTTTTCTTACATACCGTCCCGATGAATTTGTAAGCAAGACCGTCGAGGCGTGGAAGGCAAGTCATATGCCGGTTTATGATTTCGTTTCCGAGGGCGTCGAAAATACGGTTTGGGTTATTGACGATACTGCAACGGTTAAGGCTATTACGGATAAATTCGCTCAGATTGAGTCACTCTACATCGCTGACGGACACCACAGAGCCGCTTCGGCAGTTAAGGTTGGCAAGAAACGCCGTGAGCAGAATCCGAACTACACAGGCGAAGAGGAGTTCAACTTCTTCCTTGCAGTTCTTTTCCCGACCGATGAGCTTGAAATCATGGACTACAACCGTGTAATGAAGGATCTCAACGGCAATTCATCCGAAGAGTTCATGGCTAAGCTCGGCGAAGTTATGGATATCGAGGAGTATGGCAAGGACGCATATAAGCCCGAGAAAAAGCATACGTTCGGTATGCTGCTTGACGGCACATGGTACAAGCTTACTGCCAAGGACGGCACATTTGACGCTAACGATCCTGTTGATCAGCTTGACGTTTCGATTCTTCAGAATAACGTTATTTCTCCGATTTTCGGCATTGACGATCCTCGTACAGACAAGAGAATTGATTTCATCGGCGGTATCAGAGGTCTCGGTGAACTTGAGAGAAGAGTTAACACGGATATGAAGATTGCATTCTCCATGTTCCCGACAACGCTTGACGACCTTATGAATATTGCGGATGCAGGCAAGATCATGCCGCCGAAATCCACATGGTTTGAGCCGAAACTGATGAGCGGACTGTTTATTCATAAGCTTTCTTAATTGAGGGCTGTCGCATTCGACGCAGAATTTAAAAACAAAAATAAGCCATAATTTACAATGAGGGTAAAACGTCAGTTGTAAATTATGGCCTTTGTTTTTTATTATATCTGTATATTGCACGACCTTTTCTTTGATGATATAATGTAAATATAAATTGAGCAGGAGAGGGTTTTATGAAGAAGATTATTGCGGTTATTCTCAGCCTTGTTATCGCCTTAACATTGAGTGTACAGACCTTTGCGGTTGAGGTCAAGCGCGACGAATTCTACCCGATTATAATTGTGCCCGGCTATTCCTCATCCGGACTTTACATGAACAATGAGGACGGCACAAAAACCCATGTTTGGGGTATTGATATCAATTTGATTCTTAAGAGGGTGCTTGCCCGTTCAATCGACCTTGCCAAGGGCATAGGTGAGCTGACAAAGGGCAATGCAAAATATATTGCGGACACTGTCGGCGGAGAATTTGCCGAGATGTTTGAGCATATGCGCTGCAATCCCGACGGCTCAAGCGTTTATGACGTGCATACATATACGTCTACGGCGGCCGATTCGAGCAATACATATCTGCTTGCCAATGAGGACGGCAAGTACATGTATGAGCAGGAAATTATGGGCATGTACGGCAGCTACATCGGCGAGGATTGGAATGATTATATTTTCAATTTCAGCACCGATTTCAGAAGAAACGTTGAAAAGTGTGCCGCAGACCTCGATAAATATATTGACAGTGTGCTTGAATACACGGGTGCGGAAAAGGTGAATCTCTATTGTGTCAGCCACGGCGGACAGGTCGGAGCAACCTTCCTTAATCTTTACGGTGAAAAGAAGGCCGACAAGCTCAATAATGTTCTGCTGACGATTCCGGCCATCGGCGGTTCGCCCATCGCATACGGCTTTTTTTCGGGAGATATAAAATTTGACGAAGAAAATCTTCTTTATTTCATTGAGAACGGCATGATGTTTGAGAATGATTATCACTGGCTTTTGTCGAACGAAAGCCTTGATTTTCTTGATGATATTCTTCATTATTTTCTTCCCTATGTCCGTCACATAATGGAGTTTTGGGGCAGTATGTGGGATTTTGTCCCTGCCGAGGAGTACGAAAAAATTCGTGACAGCTATCTTGACAGCGATGCTTCGGCCGAGCTGATAAAGAGGACGGACCGCTTCCATCATGAAATTTATCCGAGCATGACTGAGAAGCTCCGGGCATGTGTTGATGCGGGAATAAATGTGTATATCATCGCCGGCACCGGCAACAGAGATATTATCGGCTACAAGGCGACCGGAGATGCGATAATTTCCACTCCGTCCTCGACCGGTGCGACCTGTGCACCTTGCGGCGAAAGATTTAATGACGGATACAAGACTCTCGGTACGGTTTGTAATAACGAATCTCACAACCATCTTTCTCCCTCAATGGAGGTTGACGCTACGACGGCTTATCTGCCGGAATACACTTGGTTCGTTGACGGCCTCTATCACGGAATGACGATAAAGAGCGACTACAATACAGACCTTATCACAACGCTGATGTATAACGACGAGCGTGCCGATCTTTATACTTATCCCGAGTTCCCGCAGTTTCATGCCGACACAAACCGATGTCAGGCTGTTTTTGCAAAGTTCAATAACAGTGTTGAGGGTTATGTTTCGGACAGCGATAACGCCTTAATAATCGAAAATTGTTCAAAGAAATATGATTTGAGAATCGTATCTGTTTCCTGCAACGGTATGGATATAAAGATTGATAAAAGCTTTATGACCGAAATTCCGGTCGGGGGAAGAATTGAGATTCCGTTCACAGGCGATATCCCGAATGCTTCCGGGGTCAAAACACAGGTGACGGTCAATTACGTTCAGGTCGGGGCGGTCACGCCGTTCGGTTCAAGGACGTTTGATTTCACGATAATAAACGGCGAAAAGGTTGATTTCGACAGCGAAAATCCGATTGTGAATACCGATTTCCCGCAGGATATGCTGCTTGAAATAATACTTAAATTTATTCCGTCTCTCGGCTTGCAAAAGCTGGCAGTCTTGGTGTATAATACCGTTAAAGCGTTGCTTATCAACTTTTTATAAGAGGTGTTAATGCATGAAAAGCAATATCACAAGAGATGAAGCCTTTGAACTTCTGAAAAGGTACAACAGTGAAAAATTCCATATTCAGCACGGTTTGACCGTTGAGGGCGTTATGAAATGGTATGCAAACGACCTCGGCTACGGCGACGATGCGGAATTCTGGGGCATAGTCGGTTTGCTTCACGATATAGATTTTGAGCAGTACCCTGAAGAGCATTGTATCAAAGCTCCGGAGCTTCTCAGGGAGGCAGGCGTCGGCGAGGATATGATTCATGCAATCTGCTCTCACGGCTATGGCTTGACAGTCGATATTAAGCCGGAGCATGAAATGGAAAAGGTGCTCTATGCAACAGACGAGCTTACAGGTCTTATCGGTGCGGCGGCACTCATGAGGCCCTCAAAGAGCGTTATGGATATGGAGGTTAAGAGCCTCAAGAAGAAGTATAAGGACAAAAAGTTTGCCGCAGGTTGTTCCCGTGACGTTATCGAAAAGGGAGCGGAAATGCTCGGCTGGGATTTGCCTACGCTTTGGGAAAGGACGATTGAAGCAATGCGTTCATGCGAAGCTGATATCGCAAAGACAATGGAAACAATCTGACAGATTAATATTTTTTCAGCACATCTTCGGGTGTGCTGATTTTTTTTTGCGAAAAAGGTCGTCTTTGGGCGGATTTTTTCGAAAAATCTCTTTTGACTGCCAAAAAGACCTTTTAAGAATTATGATTGACGTGTCGGTTACGAAACCGAAAAAAATTGTCAGGAGGTTAATATGAAAACTTATTCTGAAAAAGTTCTATCCATTGGGGAGGTGAGGACGGCTTTGCGATGTATGCGGTTAGGGGATCTTTCGGTTGACGAGGCTTTGGATTGTCTTGACGAGTTTGCATTCCAAATCCGTAATGTGACAATGGCAAAGATTGTTGAAGATATCATCGAAAATGAGCTGACCCCGGTGCAGACGGAGGTTATGAAAATGTATCTGTACGAAAACATGGGAGTCATGCAGATCAGTCGCATTGTTGATATGTCGCAGGCGGCGGTCTCAAAGATGATTGTAAGAGCGAACAATACGCTGACGAGGCTGATGACGCCGCTGATTAGATATCAAAGCGATATTTCCGATGCTGAGTTTGTTCCGATGAAGCTTAGTAAATTGCTTGAAATTTGTGCCGCAAAGAACGGAAACGCAAGCACTCTCGGCGAGATACTCAAAAATCTTCGTGTTGCCTATGATATAGGGACAAAACGGCTTGCTTCAAACCTGAAAATCAGCGAGTGGGATTTGGCGGCAATAGAAAACGGTAAAAAAATACCGTCGATAATCACGGCCATGAGATATTCGGCTCTCTTTGACGTTGAAATTGTGATGAAATTCAAAAACGGGAGGGGCTTCTATTCGTGCAAAAGACCTTAGAGGAGCTGGGCGAGGAATATCTTGAATCCGCAAAGCTGATTGAAGAGCTTATAAAGAAATACAGGAAAATTTTAAGGGAGACATACGACTCCGGGAATTACCTGAAAACCTACGACACGAAGCGTAAGCTGACGATTTTTTACGACCAGAAGCGTGAACTTATTGCAATCGGTCACAAATTAATCAATTATTACAACAAGGAGGATAATTCTGATGAATTACATTAAAATGTCGGTTGAGGGCAACAAATTGAAGATAACCGAGGACTGCAGAACCACAGGCGGCAGCAGAAATTATGACAGCTGCAAATTTACATTTGACAAGGTGTGGGACGGCTTTACACGAACGGCCGTTTTCTCAATCAACGGAGCGGAGAACTATCGTGTTACGCTTGATAAAGATGCGTGTATAATTCCGTCACCGTGCATTGAAAAGGAGGGAATATTGCAAATCGGTGTTTTCGGCATAAATGATGACGATGTGATTATAACGACCAATTCCGTTGCTCACCATGTTGAAGATGGCATTGAAATGATGGGCGAATGGATCGAGGAGGACAGCGAGCTTGTTATCAATGCAATCAAGGAATTAAAACGCTCCGCCGAGGAATACACAAAGAAACTTTCAAAAAGAGTAAACGAGGAGATAGAAAGACTTAAAACCGACAGCGGCAGAGGGAATGAAATATCCTTGCAGCCCGATTGGTATTTTCCTGAGGAGTTTACGGACAATGAGGCAGTGTCGCCGCTTTCAAAGAGCGGAACGGAGTACCAAAAGTTTCTTGATTTTCGTCTCAGCTCGCTTTTGAATGATTTTCCGGATTATGTCACAAGAGAGGATATCGGCACGGATTCAAGCGGAGAATATGCAATGTATGTTTATTCTTTCACGCCTGCGAAATACGAAAAAACAATTTTTATCGCAACATGTCTCCACGGCTCGGATAAGTGTGCGTTGCTTTCACTTTCACATTTTCTTGATCGCCTTTGCCGAAATTATCAAAGCGACAAAACGCTCAATAAAATACGAAACAATGTGAAAATTTGCGTTATACCTGCGGTAAATCCTTATGCAATAAAGACTAACTCGACGTACAACAAAAACGGAATAAATCTTGCTTATAATTTTCCGTACCTTTGGGACACATGCAACCGCTACAAAAAGGGCGATGCCGCCGCAGACCAAAAGGAAACTCAGAATGTTATCAAATATCTTGAAACAATAAAAAATGATAAGCTTTGTGCAGCGTTGGAGCTTCATACTAACAACATAACCTATGCCGGACGTACGATTTACTACACCAGGCAGCATGCGAATTGTGCGACTGCACTGGCCGATCTCGTCAACAATTTCAATTATAATTACACATACTCCGACTACACCGATAAGGCTATCCTTGCCGCTTCAAACAACGCATATCTTTCCGATTATATTGCCGATACCTACGGTATTAATTCCTGTCAGCTTGTTTGGACAACCAACCTTTACGGCGGAGCATACACGAACTATTGCATAACCAAATATACCGAATTTATCGGCAATGCAATCAGGGTTATGGCAGATAACAGCCGCTTTATTCCAAAAAGAATGCCGCAGCCGTTTATAAAGCATTTCTCATGGAAGAAAAGCAGCGACAGCGATGTTTTTACAATAAGCTCGACGGATTCGCTTGAAAAAATGCCTATTTCATCATTTAAGCTGGCATTGGACGCACCGTATAATATTTCGCTGAACGGTTATGTCAGAATCGAGACCTCGGAGGCCTGCACGGTGAGAATAAATCCCGTTTTGTATCAGGTCTTTTCGGGTGAGCTTGACTATAAAACGAGAAGGGATGCAACTCAGTTTGTACAGGAGCTGACGTTAACAGCCGGAACTCACATTATTCCGATTGCAAGCGTTTTGCAGGCTTTTTACAGCTGCTATAACTTTTCCGACGACTGCAAATACAGCGAGGAGATATTCTTTACACTGATGTTCGGAGCATCCGTCGCAAACAAAGCCAAGGTAACTGCCTTTGCCGTTACGCTTGAGGCAACGCCAAGTGACGTTGCCAAGCCGGTTGAAGTTTCATCTCCCATCGGTCTTTGCTCCGACTATTCCGCTGATGATATTCCGACGCAAAAGGTGAGCTATCCGCTCGGAATTTTCTCGGAATACGATCCTTACTTTAATGACTGAGGTGGGCGTATTGACTGAAATAACGGTTTCATTAATTGCGTTTGCCGGAACGCTTGTCGGTTCCCTCGGAGGAATTCTGGCGGCAAACAAGCTGTCGTCATATCGCATTGAACAGCTTGAGAAAAAGGTTGCAAAGCACAATAATCTTGTTGAAAGAATGTATGCCGTCGAAAGCTCCGTTAAGTCGGCGCATCACAGAATTGATGATTTGCGTAATGAAATAGAATAGAACGGAAAAGGGACTGCCGCTTATTTAAAGTGACAGTCCCAAAATTTTTATTTAAGCCCGAAATATTCGGCGGCATTGTTGTATGAAATGTCTTTTACTATGTCAACAAGTGAATCATCGTCGGGATAGAGTCCTTGCTCGACCCAATCGCCGATAAGTCCGCAGAGAATTCGGCGGAAGTATTCATGACGCGGGTAGGAGAGGAAGCTTCTTGAATCCGTAACCATGCCGACAAATTTTCCGAGAACGCCGAGGTTGGCAAAGGTTTTCATCTGCTCTCTCATGCCGTCAATGTTATCGTTGAACCACCATGCGGAACCGAGCTGAATTTTTGAAGCGGCTTCGCCGGACTGGAAGTTGCCGAGCATTGAACCGAGAACGTAATTTGCTGTCGGATTGAGTGCAAAGAGAATTGTTTTCGGCAGACATCCTTCCTCGTCGAGCGAGTCGAGCATTCTTGAAAGCTTATGTGCGATATCTCCGTCACCGATTGAGTCAAAACCTGTGTCCGGTCCGATTGATTTGAACATTCTTGCGTTGTTGTTTCTCATTGCACCGATGTGAATCTCACATGCCCAGCCGTGATGGGCGTACTCACGGGCAAAGAATCTGAACAGCTCGGTTTTGTATTTATCCTGCTCGTCCGTGCTTAAAGCCTTTCCGCCGACGGCCTTTTTGAATATTGCTTCAAGCTCTTCGGAACTTGCTCTGCTGTAAGGGACGTAACCAAAGGAATGGTCGCTTGCAAGGCATCCGTTTTCTGCGAAGAAATCAATTCTTGTTTTCAGCACGTCCGTAAGCTTTTTGTAACTGTCAATTTTTTGACCGCTGACATTTTCAAGTGATTCAAGCCAGGGGAGAAATGTCGGCTGCTCAATATTGAGCGCTTTGTCGGGACGGAATGCAGGGTAGACCTTGCATTTGAAACTCTTATCCTCGGCAAGAAGCTTGTGATATTCCAACGTGTCTGCCGCATCATCCGTCGTGCAAAGGCAGGTGACGTTTGAGTTGACGATAAGCTCTCTCGGTGTGAATCCGCCGGAGGCAATTTTTGCGTTAGCCTTGTTCCAGATTTCGTCGCAGGTTTTCTCACTCAGCGGTTCATAAATGTCAAAATATCTTTGCAGTTCGAGGTGCGTCCAGTGGTAGAGCGGATTGCCTATACAGGCAGGCAAAACCTTCGCCCACGCTTTGAATTTTTCATAACCCGAAGCGTCTCCGGTTATATATTTTTCTTCAATGCCGAAGCTGCGCATGGCTCGCCATTTGTAGTGGTCGCCGCCGAGCCAAAGTTCGGCTATGTCGGTTGGCTGATTGTTTTCGTAAATCTCTTTCGGCGAAAGGTGACAATGCCAGTCAAAAATCGGCATGTTTTCTGCACCGTCAAAGAAAAGCTTTTTTGCCGTATCATTATAAAGAAGAAAGTTTTTATCCATAAAATAAGACATTTCATTCAACTCCTTTTTGATGATTATACAATATCGGTAAGCAAAATGGAAGTGAAAACGCCAAATAATCTTGAAAAAAAGAATTGAATGTGTTAATATATATATAAATCAGAGTAGGTGGTATTATTATGTCGAAAGAAAAGGGATTTTTGGCGGAATTTAAGAAGTTTATTATGCGTGGCAACGTTATTGACCTTGCGGTCGGCGTTATCATAGGCGGTGCGTTTCAGGCGATAGTCAGCTCGCTCGTTGAGGATATTGTCACCCCGTTACTCGGTATTATTTTAGGTAAGGTTGATTTCTCAAACCTTGCCGTAACAATCGGCGATGCTTCAATCGGCTACGGTAAGTTTATTACGGCGGTCATCAATTTCTTTATTATGGCTCTTGTTATTTTCGCTATTGTTAAAACCATTAATGATGTTTCTGACCGTTTGCACAAGAAGCCGGAGGACGAGCCTGCCCCGACAACAAAGGTTTGCCCGTATTGTAAGTCCGAGATTGATATTGAGGCTGTTAAGTGCCCTCATTGCACATCGGATGTTGAATAATTAAGGAGCGAATAATATGCAGGAGGTAATCCTGAAAAAGGTGATGTTCGGCGGATATGATTGCTATGAGGTTATGAATCACATAAACGCCATGCAGATTAAGCTGAACAGAACTAAAAAAGACACGGATAAGCTCGAGCAGCTGAGACGAGAAGCAGACGAGCTGAAAGCCGAGATTTCCGAAAAGGACGAGGAGATTTCTCAGCTGACCGATAAAATCAAAGAGCGAGAAGAAACCATCAAAAAGAATCAGCCCTCAAAGCATTTCCTCAAGAAAACCGAGGAATATACGGATAATTATATCGAGGCGGCACGTTCGCTTGAAAAATCCGTCAGAGAGCTTACGGCGGATCAAGTTCTTGAGGCTAAGCAGAGAATAAAGGATTTGCAGGCCGAGCTTGATAATATTTCTTCGGCAGTCGAGGAAACCTTTGTGTCCGTTTCCGATTTAAAAAACGAATACAAGGACATCAACAAAAGCTATAAGGAAATAATCAACGAAACCGCCGCAGAAAAGAAAGATAAAAAGCCGGCAGAAAAAAAGACGACTAAAAAAAGCACAAAGAAAACGACAAAAAAATCTTCGCCGAAAAAGACCGAAGCCGACAATGCAGAGGCTTTGGAGCTTATAAGACAAAGCGAAGAAAAATACAAAAACCTATAATAAAAAGCTGTTTCATTTTGCAAGAAAAAATGGAACAGCTTTTTTAATATAATAATGTTAAAATATTGCAAAAATCTAAAATCTTACCGTGATCTCTCCGCTGGAGAGATTTTTTGTTTCGCCGTTTTCGCTGACAATTAAATTCGCATTATCGTCAATTCCGATTGCCTTTGCAAAATGCTCAATATTGTTTTCGTAATATTTTATTTCCTTGCCGATAACGCAGGATTTTTTTCTGTAATAATCAAGGTAGGTTCTGTCCTCAATATCGGCGGCAAAGGAAATCATTTTTTCGGTGACTTTTGCAATGAAAAGATTCCTGTCAATTTCTTCGCCGAGCGAACCGGCTCTTGTGCCGACGTCATCGGGAAATTCCGTTGTGCTGATGTTGACTCCGATCCCTATGCAAAGTCCGTCAACCTTTCCGCTTTTTACAATCGACTGAACCAGGATTCCGCATACCTTTTTTTCGTTAACATAAATGTCGTTAACCCATTTTATTTTCGGGTCAAGATCGGTTACTTCTTCAATCGTTTTAGCGACGGCAACGGCAACGGCCGAGGTAACGAAAACAACATCCGTCAGCTTGCCCTCGGGACGAATAACAATCGAAAAATATACGCCGCTTTTGGCAGGGGAATAGAAGCTTTTGCCCTGTCTGCCTTTGCCTTTCGTTTGTTCCTCGGCGGCAACAAGGATGTTTCCCTCAATGTTTTTGGCAAGCTCAATCGCCCTCGTATTGGTTGAGTCGGTCACATCATACGTTACAACTGTTGTATCGGGCAGCATTGATGAAATTATTTCCCGGTTAAGCATGTTTTCACCCTTTCGGCGTTTGTGTTTTCTCTAAAATAATATCACTTAATCCGTTCATTTACAAGAACAATTTTGATTATGGGGAATAGAATGTAATATAACAATGAATGAGGTGATCCGATGAACAACAGCTGCTTTTATTATGGAGTGAACACGGCCGACGGCGTACATTCGGGAATTTTTGATCCCGAAAATGTTAAAAGAATATTTGTTGTTAAAGGCGGATCACCTGAGCTGAAGGATAAAATTTTTATCGAGCTTTCGGAAGAACTTCTTCAAAAAGATATAGAGAATGAATTGCTTTTTTCTTTTGAAAATTGCAGTGGAATTAATTGCGTCGAAGAAAAAATTCTTATAGCGGATGAAAAATTATTGAAAGAAAACAAAATTAAAAATGCAGAAAAAATTATTGATTTGAACGAAGTGTTTTCAGAAAAAATTCCTCGTGAACTTTTACATATCTATGAGAAGGAATATATCAAAAAAATTGCACGGTGCAACAGATTTTTATCGGCCGCCGACAGCGTAAAAAAAGACGCAATGCGTATTGATGCAAAATCGGTTAATGTCGGCAGTGTTGTCAATTATTCCTCCAAGCTTTGGAAAAAGCTCGGTGCGGAGATGCAGGGGAGCATCGGAAAGGAAACAAAAAAATTTGTTTCCTGCATAACTCCCGACGGTGCGGAGCTGAACATGAAAGCCTTTGACGCTTGCGACCGTTTGGCTGTAATTGTTGACAAAACGGGAGCGGTCTCAACGATGATAATAGATCGACTGCGTCGATACGCACTCGGCTCCGGCTACGACGTTGTGAGCTGTATATGCTCGCTTGACGGAAAAACGGTTGAGCATATTATCGTGCCCGAGTTGAGTTTCGGAGCTTTCTCCTCAGAGCATTATCACAGGATTCTGCCAAAAAAAGAGCGACGTGTTTTTGCTTCACGCTTTCATACCAAAGACAGCGAGCTTTACAAAAACAGAATCAATTTTTCGCTGAAAGCTTACCGCTCGCTGATGAATGAAGCCTTTGATTCGTTGATAGGAGCGCAGGCGGAGGAGAGAAAAATAAATTATATTTTCGACAGCATTGTTGATGTTTACGATGCGGTTACGGAAATAATCGAAAGCATATAAACAAAAAATCCGACCCTTGAAATTATCAAAGGTCGGAAAATTTTTATTCTGTAGTTGCTTCAATTTGTTTCGTACTTGCCTCATTAAAATTTTTTATCTTTTTTAAAAGAATTACAGTGCCGAAAACATCAAGAACGGGTATGAATTGCAAAACATAGTGGATAAGCGAAATGCTGTCACAGTATTTTTTGCGAAGTACCGCTACATTTGCCGCTCCGAAAAATCCGCTCTGCACGATGAAAGCGCAGGTATACCAAATCGGTAAGAGAATCGGAATTACCGCCATAACCGCAAGGCCACGGCTGGCACCGATGAGAACAATTACGTATATTACACCGTAAATAAAATTTAAAATATAAAACGGAATGGTTTTGAGCTTCAAAAGCAGCCATGATTTTTTCAGAGAATCATATTCCGACTTGATATACATTTTTACCGCTGTTGCAGCACTGAGACAGCCTGCTACCTGAACAGCGACAAATGAAATTGTCAGAACAACAAAAAATATATTTGCCCAGATTTTCGTTTCTCCTGTTGTTTCATCTGTTCCGTAGCCAAGGACAGGGAGTATTCCGTATTGCAATGCTAATTGAATATAGAGCATTACAAAAAATGTTTTAATTATTTTCATTCTCAATCTACCTTATTGTTATATGCTTCCGCATTTTCTTCAATCGTAACGGATTTCTTCAGCTTCCTTGACGTGTGAAGCAGGAACACAGTGTTTATCACATCGAGTATCGGAATGAACTGCAGGACATAATTGCTTTTGGAAATACAATCGCCGTAGTTTTTTCTGAGCCTTGCAACTGCTGCCGCTCCGAAAAATCCGCTTTGGACAACAAATGCACAGGTGTACCAAATCGGAATCATAACCGGAACAATAAGTACCAAAGCCATGCCCATGCTTACAAATGTAATGAACAACGTATAAATCAAACCGTATACCAAATTCAGCAAATAGAAAGGAACCGTTTTGATTTTTAAAAGAATCAACGCTTTTCTGATTTTGTCATCCTCGCTGTGCCAATACATTTTAACGGCGAGCGACGCCGACAGACAACCCAAAATCTGAGTGATGCAGAAAACGGATATCAACGCAAAGACATGCAAAAAGATAAACAAATTGAAGGATTTATTCTCCGGAAAATATTTTATCGAGGGGACAATCGAAAGCTGTAATATAACCTGAACATACAGCATTACAAAATATGCCCGTATCAGTTTCATTCTTTTTCCGCCCCTTTCGGCTTACGCCTGAACCTTGTGGAAAATCTTCTTGCCCTTCTTCACGATTATTGCGTTTGCCTTGAGGTCATCCGAGGTGAATGAAAGCCCGATATCGGCTACTTTCTTATCGTCAACCGAAACGCCGCCCTGCTGAACGAGACGTCTGCCCTCGCCGCGGGACTTTGTGATATTTGTTTTGAGAAGAATGTCAAGAATATCAATTTTTCCGTCGGTGAAATCTGCATCCGAAAGAGTTGTGGTCGGCATATTGTCGAGGTTTGCTCCGCCGCCGAATAGTGCCTTTGAAGCCTCTCTTGCCTTGGCCGCTTCTTCCTCGCCGTGGACGAGCTTTGTAAGCTCAAATGCAAGAATATCCTTTGCCTCGTTAAGCTGTGCGCCCTCCCAATGATCCATTGCGTCAATTTCCTCAAGCGGAAGGAAGGTGAGCATACGGATACACTTGAGAACGTCCTGATCGCCGACATTGCGCCAGTACTGATAGAATTCATAGGGGCTTGTCTTTTCGGGATCAAGCCAAACAGCACCCGAAGCGGTTTTACCCATCTTTTTACCCTCGGAGTTCATTAGCAGGGTGATCGTCATTGCGTAAGCGTCCTTGCCGAGCTTCTTTCTTATAAGCTCAGTGCCGCCGAGCATGTTTGACCACTGGTCGTCGCCGCCGAACTGCATGTTGCAGCCGTACTCCTTGAAAAGATGATAGAAGTCATAGCTTTGCATAATCATGTAGTTGAACTCAAGGAAGCTGAGGCCCTTTTCCATTCTCTGCTTGTAGCACTCGGCACGAAGCATATTGTTAACGGAGAAGCATGCGCCGACCTCACGAAGAACGTCAACGTAGTTGAGGTCGAGGAGCCAATCTGCATTGTTAACCATCATTGCCTTGCCCTCGCCGAACTCAATGAAGCGGCTCATCTGCTTCTTGAAGCAGGCGATGTTATGGTCAATATCCTCTTTTGTAAGCATTTTTCTCATGTCGGTTCTGCCCGAGGGGTCACCGATCATGCCTGTGCCGCCGCCGAGGAGGGCGATTGGTCTGTTGCCGGCCATCTGGAGCCTCTTCATAAGGCAGAGAGCCATGAAATGACCTACATGAAGGCTGTCGGCTGTCGGGTCAAAGCCGATGTAAAAAACGGCCTTTCCGTTATTGATAAGCTCCTTGATTTCGTCTTCGTCCGTGACCTGAGCAATGAGTCCGCGGGCAACAAGTTCATCATAGATTGTCATTTTGATGTTTCCTTTCTCATGAAAAAATTTTTAGACAGAAAAAGCCCCCTGCCCTTAGGGCAGAGGACGAAAATATCGTGTTACCACCTCTGTTCACCGAGCCCTCACGGGAACGGCCTCAGCGAGTACATACATACTCTGACGCTTAACGCACGCACACGGCGCAGCCTACTGAAAATTTCAACTGCGCAGCTCGGGGATGTATTTGGGCAAAACTCTCACACTTTCTCACACCGACCGAAAGCTCTCTTGGCATCCTTTTTTGCTTACTTCTTCCCGTCAAAGCTGTTGAAAGCATTATATATTGTTTAAAGAATTTTGTCAAGCGGTTGACGTGAAAAAGAAAAAAGTGTAGAATATTCAGCAGTATATTAAACATTAACGGAGCGAAAAATATGAGAATGCGAAGGAAAAAGAATCTTGACAAAAGACTGGAAAGCTGCGGCAACCTGATTTTTTCTATCGAGAGTGAGGATAAAAACTTTAACACGGCGATTGAAGAAAAGGAATACATTGACCTTGAAAAATGGTTCGGAAATTCCAATCCCATCCGCCTTGAGGTCGGCTGTGGGAAAGGCCAGTTCGCCGCCGAGATTGCAAAGCGCAACCCGGATATCAATTATATTGCGGTTGAGAAATGTGCTAACGTTGTTGTGATTGCCGCCGAAAGAGCGATTGAGGAGAATATCCCGAACCTGCGTTTTATCAAAGGCTCGGCTGAGTATCTGCCGAAGTATCTGCCGGACGGAATTTTTGACAGGGTGTATCTAAACTTTTCCTGTCCGTTCCCCAAGAAGAAATACGCAAATCATCGCCTGACAAACAGAAAATTCCTTGCGATTTTTGACCGACTGATGACCACGGACGGAGAAATTCACCAAAAGACGGATAACATGCACTTCTTTGAATACTCGATACAGGAATTTTCGGAGTATGGCATGGCAATTAAAAATGTTTCGCTTGATCTTCATAACAGCGACTTTGAGGGAAATATCGTTACGGAATACGAAAAGCGTTTTTCAGACCTCGGTCAGCCGATTTACCGTCTCGAAGCTTATAAAAAATAAACGATTTTCCGGAAAATTTCATAGCTGATAAAAATCCGCACTCGGAAAGCACCGAATGCGGATTTTTTCTTATAATGTTCCGTTCTCAAATTCACGTTTGAACCAAACGTCCTTGACCTCAAATTCTCTTGAATGGAGATAGGAGAGGATACCGGCACTTTCGTCAAACATGAACACCAGCTTGTAGGAATAAAGGCATTGCTTGCGATAGCCGAAATCCTTATTGAGCTTATTAGTGCCGTATTTTCCGTCGCCGAGAAGCGGATGACCGATGGAAGCGAAATGTGCCCTTATCTGATGCGTTCTGCCGGTCATAAGCTCAACCTCAACAAGGCTGAGCTGCTTATCGTAATCACGGCCGAGTACTTTATACTTCGTGCGAATTTCTTTTGCTCCCTCACAGGGGTGCTTGAGAATTTTGACGTTATTTTTCTTCTCGTCCTTTAAAAGATAGCCCTCCAGAAGGCCGCTGTCACGCTCCATAATTCCGTGGCAAACGCAAAGATAAAACTTTTTAAGATTGGTTCTCTGCTTCATTTGAGCGTTCATTATCCTGAGACTTTCGGCATTCTTGGCGGCAATAACGATGCCTCCGGTGTTTCGGTCGATCCTGTTGACAAGGGCGGGTGTGAATGAATTTTCCTCATCGGGCTTGTACTCGCCCTTTTCATAAAGATATTTCTTTATCCTCGTAATGAGCGTATCGACATACTCCCTGTCGTCGGGATGACAAAGCAAACCGGCCTTCTTGTCGAGAAGCATGATGTTTTCGTCCTCATAGAGAATATCGAGTTTGCTTGGCGCACCCGTGAAGTCGTATCGGGTTTCCGGCTTAACAAAAAATTCATCATTGATATACATGTCAACAACGTCGCCGACTTGCAAAATCGTAGAAATCTCGGCACGCTTGTTGTTAACCTTGATACGCTTTTTTCTTATATATTTATACATAAGCGACTGCGGAAGATTAGGCATGCCTTTTCTTATGAACTTGTCGAGCCGCTGACCTGCGTCATTGGCTTTTATTTCAAAACTTTTCATATCTTAATTCTTAAACGAGTGTATCGGTGCAGGAATTCTGCCGCCTCTGTTGATGAAATCCGAGCAATCTGCACCGTTGACCGGCATTATCGGAGCGTAGCCGAGCAATCCGCCGAATTCAACGGTATCGCCAACGTCCTTGCCGATTACGGGAATCAATCTGACCGCCGTGGTTTTCTGGTTTATCATTCCTATTGCCATTTCGTCGGCAATTATGCCCGAGATCGTCGATGACTTCGTGCTGCCGGGAATCGCAATCATATCAAGGCCGACCGAACAAACGCAGGTCATGGCTTCGAGCTTTTCAAGCGTGAGCATACCGGCATTGACCGAGTCGATCATGCCCTGATCCTCTGAAACGGGGATGAATGCTCCCGAGAGCCCACCGACGTATGACGAAGCCATTATGCCTCCCTTTTTAACCTGGTCGTTGAGTAATGCAAGAGCCGCCGTAGTTCCCGGAGCACCGACATATTCAAGGCCCATTTCCTCCAAGATCTCGGCCACGCTGTCGCCTATTGCAGGAGTAGGAGCGAGCGAAAGGTCGATAATTCCGAACGGAACGCCCAGCCTTTGTGATGCTTCACGTGCTACGAGCTGACCTACTCTTGTAACCTTGAATGCGGTTTTCTTTATCGTTTCGCAAAGTGTGCCGAAGTCGCTGCCTTTCACCTCGCTGATAGCACGTTTAACGACACCGGGACCGCTGACACCGACATTTATAATTGTGTCCGCTTCCGTTACGCCGTGAAATGCGCCCGCCATGAACGGATTATCATCCGGAGCGTTGCAGAACACAACGAGCTTTGCACAGCCGATTGAGCCGCTGTCTTTTGTAAGTTCGGCGGTTTTGACTATCGTTTCGCCGAGAAGCTTGACAGCGTCCATGTCAATACCCGTTTTGGTCGAGCCGACATTGACCGAGCTGCAAACTCTTTCTGTTGAAGCGAGAGCCTCGGGAATGGATTCGATAAGCAGCTTTTCGGCAGGGGTCATTCCCTTTGAAACAAGGGCAGAAAAGCCGCCGATGAAGTTAACGTTTATCTTATGCGCCGCACGGTCAAGCGTTTTGGCAATTTTGACAAAGTCGGCAGTCTCTTTACAGCATGACGCTCCGATAAGAGAAATCGGCGTAACCGAAACACGCTTGTTAACTATCGGGATTCCGAATTCAAGCGCAATTTCATCGCCTGTTTCGACGAGCTTGCCGGCTTTTGCAAGTATTTTTTTATAGATGTTATCGCAGGTGGTATCAACCTCGGACGAAATACAGTCGAGCAGACTTATGCCCATTGTAATAGTGCGCACGTCGAGGTTGTTTTCTTCAATCATTTTGTTCGTTTCGCGAACCTCAAAGGAATTAATCATAGCTTACCTCAGATTCTGTGCATTACGTTAAAAATGTCCTCGTGCTGCATCTTGATTTTTACGCCCAATTCTTCGCTGATTTTTTCGATTTCTTCATTGAGAACGGCGAAGTCTTTTTTTGCATTCTGAGCGTCAACAATCATTATCATGTTGAAAAAGCCCTGAACTATTGACTGATTAATATCAAGAACGTTTATGTCATTTTCGGCAAGGTAGGTGCATATTCTTGCGATTATACCCACTCGGTCCTTGCCTATGACCGTGATTATTGTTCTGTTCATTTTTCATCCTCCGAGTCGTCGTTATTGTCTTCTATCTGGGAAAGAATTTCTTTAAGATTGATTTTCTGCGTATTGAGAATCTCGTCCGCTCTGTTAAGAGTTTCGGTCGGATCCTGCTTGTTCATCTCGTATTCATCGGGAACATCAAGAAGCTTTTCCGCATCCTCAACCGTCGCATTTTCTCCGAGATCCTGAGCCATGAGGGCGTCAATACCTGTCGGCTCATCGGCTTGAGCTGTGCCGCTTACTTCGTCAATCTCTGCAACGAGCATCTTGGCATATCTCTTCTTTTTAACAATGTGAATTATGACAAGAGCCGCTATGAATGCAACAAGTGTGCCTGCCGAAACGATTGCACCGATCATGAAGCCCTTCGGCTTGTAGGTCATTTCAATCGTATGTGTGCCCGGTGCTGCGTCGATTCCTATGAGTGCACCGCCTATGGCAACAGGCTCGATCTTTTCTCCGTCGATAGTTATTTCCCAACCCTCATCATAGTTGATTGAAGTGTAAACAAGCTCGCTTGCCTTGACGTCGACCGTGCCCTTGATGTGGGTATCGGTGAACTCGGTTATATTCATTGCAGACGCTGAGAGCTTATTATATCCTGCCTCGAAATTAGTCATGTCAAGACCTACGGCGTAGATATCGGCATAACCCGACTCCTTATCGGCAGGTATCGTAATCTCGAGAGTGAGAATCTCACCCTTTTCAAAATAGCCGCAGTCAACAACATACGGATCGTCAGGTGCTTGAGTCTTTGAAAGTCCGTTTGTGCCCGAAATATTAAAGGTTTCTGCACTCTGGCAGTCTACATAAAGGTAGACATTCTGTGATTCGGGAATCTCATATTTGCGAACGATTGAACCGCTCTCGTTTACAGCGTCCTTATAATAAGTGAAGTTTTCCGAGAGTAATGTATCGTCGTCTCTGATATTATCGGTTTTGTAGGTCGTTGCAGGAATCTTTTTGAACACATCGCCTATGTCTGTTGCTCTTGTCCAGTAATCATTCTGAATTTCAAACGGATTTGTGCCCGACGGATTCCACTTTTCAACCTCTTCGCTTACACAATATGCAAGCGGAAGATAATAGTTGTTTCTGTAAGCGACAAATCTGTCATTTTCGGCAACCTTTTCAAAAAGCTGCTCATTCATTATTGAATCGTCATTGTTTACGAGATATTTCAGCGACATCATCGCATTGTAAACCGGAGTCTGCGGAGCATAGATATAGCTGTTGATATAGTTGCTGTTCAGACCGAGGTTGTGCTGGAGATTAGCGGACTTCTCATACGCCATTGAGGAGAAAACGGAAACGCCGTTATAATTGAACCACGAAGCATCCATCAGCGTGTTGATATCCGTAAGCTCCATTCTGTATTTATCGGTGCCCTCGACGGTGTCGAGCTTTTCTTTAAGCTCTCTGAACTCAGTATAGCCGTTGACAAAGTTCGGCTTTTGCTGGCTCATAACAAAATGACTTGTATCGCTGACAGCGACTTCGGCAAAGACGCAGCACATAAGCAGAAGAGAAACGGCCGACTGAGCAAAGTTTTTCTTTTTCATCAGTCCGAGAACAACTGTATAAACCGCAACAAAGGCTATGCTGAGATAGATTGAAGTCTCGGTGACATTCTTTGAGCCGAGTCTTTGAACAAGAACGGCAAAGAGTATTGTCGCAACGCCGGAACCGAGCAATGCCTTCGTCGAAAACGACTTAATATTGACAAGTGCCTTATAGGCGATTGAGATAAGAACAAATGAGTAAATAAATGAGAATCTGAACGGAAGGTCGTTCGGAAAATGGAAGGCATGAACAATATAATTGAGATAATTAAGGTTGAATCCGAGGAAGAAAACAGCGAGCAAAATAATATGTGCCGCACGCTCCCTGGCCTTAATTTTATCGCAGAAAATATAGAGCGGAACAAGCATAACGGTGATGATTCCGCAATAAACATTTGGAAGAACATCCTCGCCGCTGCTTCTGATTGTCGGTTCAAGCGAAGTAAGATGGTTCGCAAGGAAATCAAAAATATTGTTATAGAACTGGTAATCACTCGGGAATGTGCCCGACGTTGCGGAGCAAGCCTTGAGACAGTAATATGTCGGAAGAAGCGCAACGGCCGCAAGTCCTACCGCCACAAAAGAACCGAGGGCAAAAAGCAAGCCCGAGGTTACAAATCGGCTGTATAAAACATTATCGATTTTTCTGTTATATATTTCGCCGTCCTCGTCAACGTAAATCGGCTTGGTCGGAAGAATCTCCTTGATTGAATAATTCGAGAAGAAGTAAACAAGGAAGTAGAGAACTGAGAAAATACAAATCATGTATGACATGTAATAGTTGGAGAAGAACGAAATCGCAAGCGTGACGATATAGAAGGTCGCATTCTGCTTGTTGATTATACGCTCAATTCCGAGAACAACAAGCGGAAGCAGATACATTGCATCGATCCACATGATGTTCCAATAATATGCGATAAAAAATCCGCAGAAGGCATAAAGGATGCCAAACGCAGAGATTGTGAAATCGTTCTTTCCGTTTGACTTTTTGAGATAGTAAGCCATTGCCGCAGCAGCAAGAGCATTCTTGAGAAATACCATTGCACCGATTGCTTCCGGAACATTTTCATGGCCAAAAAGCAGAACGATTAAGCCGCCTATCGGGCTGGAAAGATAGTTGAAATAGTTGCCGAGGAAGGCTCCGCCGCCGCCGGAGTTCCATGAATAAAGCATGCTCTTAAGCTGAGTAATTCTGTCATAAAGCTCGGCAAAAAGCGGACCGTACTGGTGGTAAAGATCCATTCTCAGAACAGTCTTGTTTCCAAACGGAATAATATCAAAGCAATAATAAACCAGCAGCATAAGGACTGCACTGCAAACAAACGCAAGTATTATATAAATATTGCGGTCAAGAAATTTTGCAAGTTTTGAATCGGGATGTCTTCTTAAAAAGCTCTTTTTGGTTTTCAACGATCTCATTCCTCTCTTTTATGTAAAAACGGGGTACATTTTTCAAATTAAATTACCCATATATATTACCACACAAACGGCTATCTTTCAATAAGCATAATCGAAAATTCACACTTATTTTAAATCTTATTTGTTCTATTTCGGGACAAGAAGTCATAAGAAATAAATGGTGATAAAAATGAGGCACGATAAAAAAGAAAAGCTTGATATTCTTTTAAAATATCTTCCCCCGATTTTTGCTTCTCTTGCCGAAAAAGACACGGATTCTCTCTGCGAAATAAGGTTGAGAGCTGATAAACCGGCTGTGATTGTCTATTCCGACCGAATGGATTTTATAACAAAAACAGGACGGCTCACCGGTTTTTACTCAAATGACCTTTTTATACCGACACGGCCGGAAACGGAAGAAATTTTTGTCCGACTTTGCGGATATTCGGTCCACAGTCTGACCGATAATATTGCCGACGGTTTTATTACGCTTGACGGCGGAATCAGAATCGGTGTTTACGGAACTGCGGTTGTCCGTGACGGTAGAATTACCTCTGTTCGCAATGTTGAGGGGCTTAATATCCGTATTCCTGCCGAATATCGTGGCTGTGCATTGCCTATTTATAACCGGCTTTTTCACGGCAGAACGTCAAATACGATTATTTGCGGCGCACCGATGTCGGGAAAGACTACCGTTTTGCGTGATCTTTGCCGTCTTATCTCCGATGAGGAACACAAAAAAATTGTTGTGATTGATGAACGATGCGAAATGAGCGGCTATGATCTCGGCATAAACACGGATATTTTGAAAAATTATCCTAAGGCTCAGGGCATAAGCATAGCTGTCCGCACGCTCTCGCCCGATGTTGTTATCTGCGACGAAATAGGTTCGCTTAATGAGGCTGAGGAGCTTTGTACGCTCGTTAACTGCGGCGTTAAATTTATTGTGACAATGCATTGCTCGGAGCTTTATGAATTGAGACGCAGACCGCAATTTAACCTGCTCAGCGAAGCGGGAGCGGCCGAAGCCTGCGTTTTTCTCAGCGAAAAGGACTTTTCGGTCAAAAAAATATTGATGAATCGAAACTGAAAGGAAAATCAATGAAAATATTATCACTTATTGCAATGGGGCTTGCCTGCACCATGATCGGACGATACATAGCGTACAAATTGAGCCGACGGGTTCGTATACTTGAAAAAATTGCACTTATGTTGGAAATAGCGGAAAATGAAATTCAATTTCTCAATCGACCGACATTTGAATTGATTGAATTGCTGAGCAAAAAAGAGGAGCTTGCCGAGCTTGATTTTCTGCAAAGATGTCTTGACAATGTAAACGACGGCAGGGACATTAACGACGCATGGGTGCAGGCGATTCATGAATCGGAAAGCGTCGGCGGTGAGGATACCTGTATTCTCTACTCGTTCGGTGAAAGCTTGGGACGCAGCGATGCCGACGGTCAGATTGCGAGCTGCCGTTATCATGAACGGCTCACACAGGAACGGCTCATAGAAGCCCGTGAAAAACGCAAGCGGTATGCTTCGCTTGCCTGCGGATTGGGAATGCTGTCGGGTATCGGAGTTTTCATAATATTGTTTTAGGAGCGAAATATGGAACTGGTAATCAAAATTGCAGCGATAGGAATTATTGTTGCCGTGCTTCAGCAAATTCTCAGCCGCTCGGGGCGTGACGAATATGCAATGCTCGTTGTGCTCGCCGGCTTAATTGCCGTTGTTGCAATGCTGATTCCCGAACTGAAGGACCTTTATTCCTCGGCAACCTCCGTTATGGGCTTTTGATATGGAGATTATTAAGTTTGCACTGGTCGGCATAATATGTGCAGTTCTCGTCGTAGTTGTCAGACAGCAGCGGCCCGAGCTTGCGGTTATTGTTCAGCTCGCCGGTATAGCTGTTCTGGCGATTCTTTCAATAGAATACTTGAAAAATATTTTTGCCGAGACGGACGGGCTGTTCTCAGAGGTTGAATTTCTGAATGACGGTTATCTTGAACTTCTCGTCAAGATTCTATGGATTGCGGCCGTGACGAAAATCGGTTCGGATATCTGCAAGGACAGTGCCAATTCTGCGCTGGCAACAATAGTTGAACTTGTCGGCAAGACTGTCATTCTCGCCATGTGCCTTTCGCTGATAAAAACGCTCGCCGAAATTTCAAAGGGGCTGCTTAAATAAAATGAAGATTAAAAAACTATCGGGAATATTTTTATTTTTTCTTGTCACTTTATTCTTGTTTCCCGTTTCGTCGTATGCCAAAAGCTACGCCGACGACGTGAAAGAAATATATGATTCTCTTGACTCTGAAACTCAGGAGCTTTTAAAAGATATCGGAGCAGATACGGCCGACTTCGATTCCATGTTCGGAGTTACTCCGAAAAAAATTTGGTCACTGACAAAGAAGCTCATTACCGGAAATATTGAAGCTCCGACACGCTCCGTTGTTCGTCTCATCGCTGTGATAATTTTAATTGCAATTTTTGAATGCTTTGCACCCGAGGACACAAAAATTAAAACAGTAGTCGGAATTGTCGGAACCCTGCTTTGCATAATATCGGTGATATCACCGCTCTCAACCGCAATCAGCTCCGCCGTTTCATCAATAGCGGTCGGTGAAAAGCTGATGCTTGCTCTGATCCCTGTGCTTGCCGCTGTTGTTACGGCAACAGGTAATCCGACGCTTGCCGCAAGCTTCCAGTCAATAGCCTTCGCCGGAGCACAAATCATCTCGGGAATTTCCAACGGCTACATTGTCCCTATTGTCGGTGCAGTTATGGCTCTCGACATAACGGGTTCGATTATGCCGTCATTTAAGCTCGGCGGGATAACCTCACTGATAAAGAAAACCGTAACCGCCGTGCTGACCTTTGTTTCGACGCTTTTTGTGTCCTTTCTCGGCATAAAAGGTGCACTTGCCAATGCCGCAGATACGGTCGCCTCAAAGGGAATAAAGCTTGTGATAAGCTCAGCTGTTCCTGTTGTTGGAGGTGCGCTGAGTGAGGCTTATTCAGGAATAATCGGCAGTCTCGTCCTTGTCAAAAGCACAATCGGAATTTTCGGAATAGCCGCTGTTGCACTAATTAATTTGCCGTCATGCTTACAGCTTCTTTTTTGGGTTTTTGCACTTAGATTTTCTGCGGCAATCGGTGAACTTTTCAATCAGCAAAATATCGCCGAGCTTCTGCGTGCGCTGGCGTCGTCGCTCACGCTTTTGAATGTGGTTTTGCTTTTTAATGCTGTACTTTTTATCATTTCAACAGCACTTATTCTTGTTATAAAGGCGGGATAAAATGAACGAGATGAAGCAATGGGCGTTTGGAATAACAATTTCCGCAATCGTCGGGGCGGTTATTCTTTTTCTCTCTCCCGAGGGAGCGACGGAAAAGCTTGTTCGTGCAGCTGTTTCGCTTTTTCTTATGTGCGCAATCCTCAGTCCGTTCCTTTCAAATGCCGATCCGACGAAAATTTTCGACGGTCTTGAATTACCCGAGATTGAAGTCGCTCCGTCAACAAGTGACGAAGCGGTCGAGCATTTGCAAAACGAAATTAAAGAAAAAATTTCCGACATTCTTGAAGAATGCGGAATAAAAAATGCGGACATACGCATAAGTATCAATATAGAGAACGGCAATGAAATGAAGATTGAAGGTGTGCAAATTTTTGCAGAAAAAAATTATGAAAATCAATTCGAAATTGCCGAAAAAAATCTGAAAAATCAGTTGGGAATTGAAACGAAAATCGAGGTGAAAAAATGAAAAAAGCCGTTGAAAAAATTCTCGAAAAAATTAAGCGTGATAAAAAAATCGCAGCGATAGTTTGTGTCGGTTTGGCAGGAATAATTTTACTGACTTTGTCTGAAATTATGCCGACAAAAAGTGACACAAATGAAAAGAACAGCAAAGAGCCGGTAACGGATATCCGTGACAGCTATGAGGAGGATATTGAGAAACGGCTGACATCCATAGTCTCGGAAATTAACGGTGCAGGCCGCACCGAGGTCATGGTCACGCTTGCTTCAAGCGACGAAAACGTGTACGCCGTCAAGGAAAAAAGCAGCGACGGGTCGAAGGAACGTGAATACATAGTAATTGATTCCGACAACAACGAATCGGGTCTTCTTCTCAAGGTTATTGAGCCTGAAATCAGGGGCGTTGCTATCGTCTGCGAGGGTGCGGACTCCGCAAACGTCAGGCAGGAGATTGTTTTAACGGTTTCCGCCGTTCTGGGAATCAGCACAAATCGGATAAGCATTGCAAAAATTAAACCGGCATCGGAATAAACATATCGGAGGTTAGTGATGAACATGATAATCAAAAAGAAGCAATTAGTTTCAGTTGCACTTGTGCTGACGCTCTCGGCGGCGGTTTTTGTGAACTGGTATTTTGCACGGCCCGGGGTCAAATCCACAATCGACACGAGCAAGACCACAGCAAACCGTCAGGTGGAAAACCTCGGTGATGCACAATATGTTTCGGCCACAACTGCGGCGTCGGAAACAATGGCAGATTTCAAAGTGAAGCGTGAAGCGGCGCACGACGAGGCGAAGGAAACGCTTAACGCTGTCATAAAGGACGCAAAGTCAGATTCCGAAGCGGCGGAAGAAGCGGCCGAAGCCATGGCAGAGCTTTCAAAAGCAATTAAAAGCGAAACCGATCTTGAAAACCTAATCACGGCTAAGATTTCAAACGAGTGCCTTGTGATAATTGACGGAGATGTTTGCCAAGTTATTGTGGGCAAAGGCGTTCTGACAGATAATGTTTCTCTGCAAATCAAAGACCTTGTAATCAATCAGGCAAAAATCCCTGCGAAAAATATCACAATAGTTGAGCTGAAAAAATAGTTATATAAGAGCAACAACCTCCCCTTGAAAAGAGGAGGCTGTCTTTTTATTCCGATCGATCGTCTCGAATCGGTTTTATTATTCTTTTATACAGGACGATAAAGCAGATGATTGAAACGACGGATGCGGCAAAATCGGCGATTGAATATGACCACCAAACGAGGTTGTCGTTGCCGATTGAAAGACCGTATCTCGCAAGGATATAGGCGATTGGAATGAGCACGACAAGCTGACGGATAAATGAGCTTATCATTGAGAAAATACTCTTTCCGAAGGACTGGAAAACACCGCTGAGGGCAATATTTGCGCCTGCAAAAAGGAAACTCACGCTGATTATTTTCAACGCCGGAATACCTATTCTGAGCATATCGGGAGTTGCCGAGAAAAATCCCAGCAAAACCTTGGGCAATGCAAAGAAAAGAATTGCGCCGATAATGCTGAATACCTCTGCGTACACGACCGAAAGCTTGATAGTTTTTATCATGCGCTGCTTTTTCATTGCGCCGTAGTTGTAGGCGATTATCGGAATAACACCGTTGTTGAGGCCGAAAATCGGCATACAAATGAAGCTGTTGAGCTTGAAAAATGCACCAAAGACATTGACGGAAAGCTCCTTGCCGAGTGTATACGCAATGAGGATTTTGTTCATGAAATATGTCATGACGGAGCCGATGGCAACCATGAGAATCGACGGAACACCGATTTTGTAGATTTCGCCGATGAAGCGTCCGCTCGGCTTAAATTTCTTGAAATCAAGGTGAAGATCGGGATTCTTGCGTCGGTTGAAATAAACAGCAAGTATAAAGGCGATAATCTGACCGATAACCGTTGCGATTGCCGCACCTTGTACACCCATTTTAAATACGAAAATGAACACCGGATCAAGAATGATATTGATAATTGCACCGACGCCCTGGGTTATCATCGTGTAAAAGGTTCTGCCCGTTGACTGCAAAAGACGCTCATACATGATCTCAAAGAAAATGCCGAAGCTTGCACCGCAGCAAACCTGAAGATACTTTGTGCCCTCGTCAATAATATACTGCACGGAGGTCTGAGAGCTGATGAAAAGTCTTGAGCCAAACACGCCGAAAAGGAAAAAAGCTATCGAACTGAGCAAGGCAAGAAAAACGCCGTTCTCGGCAATTTTATTCGCACGTTCACCGTTCTTTTCTCCGAGTGCACGGGAGATGAGTGCATTAACGCCGACCGCCGTACCTGTTGCGAAGCCTATCATGAGGTTTTGTGCAGGGAATGAAAGCGAAACTGCCGTGAGTGATTCCTGGTTGACCATAGCAACGAAAACCGAGTCAACGATGTTGTATAATGCCTGAACGAGCATGGAAATTATCATTGGCAGCGACATGTTGATAATAAGCTTGTTTACGGGCATAACGCCCATTTTGTTTTCTTCCAAAACGTCCTCTCCTTTCGTTTGCATGCTATTATAACATATTACAACATAATTTGCTATACAAAGTTCACAAATTGCAACATATATATTTTGTGCAGAATTGCAAGGTATAATGTGGTGAATGTATAAAAAACAGCCGCAGCGGAATAAAACACTGTGGCTGTAGGTTTATTTAGAAACAAATTATTCTGCGATAACTTCTTTGAGTATCCGAATAGCCTTTTTAAGGTCATCCCAATCGATGTTGAGAGAGGGGAGAAGTCTAACCTTTGTCTTAGCTGTCAGGACAAGCACGCCCTTCTCGATGCAGGCATTGGCAACTTCCTTTGCAGGCTTTTCTGTCTCAACGCCGATCATAAGTCCGAGACCGCTGACGGATTTAACGCCCTTTGCACCCTCAAGCTCAGAGAAGATATATGCCGATTTCTCTTTAACCTCATTGAGAAGCTTATCATCGATTCTCTTGATGATGTTGCATGCACCTGCACAGCTTACAGGGTTGCCTCCGAAGGTTGAACCATGCGATCCGTAAGTGAGAACATTCTCAACATTTTCGCCGAGCATTGTGGCACCGATCGGAAGTCCGCCGCCGAGACCCTTTGCCGTTGTAACAATGTCGGGCTGAATTCCGTAGTGCATATAAGCGTAAAGCTCACCTGTTCTGCCGTTACCCGTCTGAACCTCGTCGATGATGAGAAGCATATCTTTCTCTTTAACAAGCTCTGCAACCGACTTGACGAAATTTTCATCAAGCTTGCAAACGCCGCCCTCGCCCTGAACAAGCTCCATCATAACTGCGATGCACTTGTCGGTATCGACGAATTTCTTTACGTCGTCAAAATTATTGGCCTCGGCATAAACAAAGCCCTCGGGGAACGGTCCGAAATCCGTATGGAAAACATCCTGACCCGTTGCCTTGAGCGTTGCGATCGTTCTGCCATGGAAGCTGTTCTTAAGCGTGATTATTGTCGAATGGCTCTCGTCTGCGTATTTATCAAAAGCATACTTTCTTGCGACCTTGATTGCACACTCATTAGCCTCTGCACCGCTGTTTGAGAAGAAAACCTTTTTCATTCCCGTTCTCTCGCAGAGAAGCTCGGCAAGAGTTGAGCAGGGCTCGGAATAGTAGAGGTTTGAGGTGTGGGGGAGAACGGAAAGCTGGTGCGTAACGGCCTTCTGCCATTCGTCATCGGCAACACCGAAAATGTTTACGGCAATTCCACTGCCGAGGTCGATATATTCTTTATCGTTGCTGTCCTTGAGGATTGCACCCTTGCCGCTGACAAGCTCAATGGGGAATCTTGCATAGGTGTTGGCAACGAACTGCTTATCATTTGATGTTATGCTCATTTTTGTCAGACCTTTCTTATTTATCACCCTTGACAAACATCGTTCCGATGCCCTCGTCGGTGAGAACTTCTATTATAATTGAATGCGGAATTCGTCCGTCGATAACAAAAACTTTTCGAACGCCGAGATTGATGGCGTCAACACAGCATTGCACCTTGGGAATCATGCCGCCGGAGATTATTCCGTCGTCCATGAGCTTCGGAGCATCCTCAACAAAAATCTTTGAAATAAGAGTTGCAGGGTCATCCTTATCCCTGAGAATTCCTGCAATATCGGTCATGGAAATAAGGCTCTCCGCCTTGAGCCTGCCTGCGATTCCCGCAGCAACCGTGTCGGCGTTGATATTGTATGTATTGCCTTCATCGTCAAATCCGACTGTTGAAACAACAGGAATGTAGCCCATCTCGATAACGTCAAGAATCGGCTGAACGTTTATTTCGGTAATTTCACCGACGTAGCCAAGCTCGGCGGCTTTCGGTTTCGCCTTGATCATTCCGCCGTCCGAGCCGCTCAGGCCGATTGCTTTTCCGCCTCTTGCACAGAGCAGATTGACAAGGCTCTTGTTTATCTTTCCGGCGAGAACCATCTGAACGACATCCGCCGTTTCTTTGTCCGTAACACGCAGTCCGTTGACAAACTCGCTCTTTTTGCCGATTTTGTTCAGCATGCCCGTAATTTCGGGACCGCCGCCGTGAACGAGTACGACCTTGATTCCGATCGTCGAAAGCAAAATAATATCGCTCATTACGGATTCCTTCAGCTCTTCGCTGACCATGGCATTGCCACCGTATTTCACAACAAGGATTTTTCCGTTATATTTTTGAATATAGGGGAGAGCACGGGTAAGAATCCCGGCTTTCTCTTCCATGGAAATATTCATCTGTATTCACCTCAGGTTCTGTAGTCACCGTTGATTTTTACATATTCATATGTGAGGTCACAACCCCATGCCGTTGCGTCAAAGTCGCCGTCGTTGAGGTCAACAAGAATTTCAATCTCTTTTTCAAGAAGGATTTCCTTTGCCTTTTCCTCAGAGAAGTCAACGCCTGCACCGTTGTGGCAAACAGCGATTGTGCCCTTGACGGACTTGAAGCTGACGTCAATTTTATTGATATCAACATCCGCTCCGCTGTAGCCGATTGCACAAAGCACACGACCCCAGTTGGCGTCTGCACCGAACATTGCCGCCTTGGTAAGCGATGAGCAAATAACTGACTTTGCAACCTTCTTTGCGATTTCATCGGTCTTTCCGCCTGTTACCTTACATTCGAGCAGCTTAGTTGCACCCTCGCCGTCGCCTGCAATTTTCCTTGAAAGATAAACGCTGACCTTGTGGAGAGCTTCGCAGAATTTATCGTAAGCCTCGCCCTCGCTGTCGATGAGCTTGTTGCCTGCCATTCCGTTGGCGAGAACAGCAAATGTATCGTTGGTCGAAGTGTCGCCGTCAACGCTTATCATATTAAATGAAGTCTTAACGTCCTCGCTGACTGCTTTTTGAAGCATTTCACTTGTGATTGCAACATCCGAGGTGACGAAAACAAGCATCGTTGCCATGTTTGGGTGAATCATTCCGCTGCCCTTGGCAATTCCGCCGATTCTGCACTCAACGCCGTCAATGTCGAAGCTGACTGCGACTTCCTTTTTCTTCGTGTCGGTCGTCATTATGCCCTCTGCGGCAAGACCGCTGTTGTCATAGTCAAGACCTGCAACCAAATCAGCCATTCCGTTTGCAATCGGAGTGAGGTTGAGCGGCATACCGATAACGCCTGTTGAACCGACGATAACGTCGTCCTTGTTTATGCCGAGTGCATCCTCGACGAGCTGACCCATGGCTTCCGCCTTTTCAATTCCGTCGGCGTTGCAAGTGTTCGCAATGCCGCTGTTGCAGATGATAGCCTGGGCATGTCCGTCGGCAAGGTGCTTCTGATTGACAAAAATCGGAGCACCCTTGACGAGATTGGTTGTATAAACAGCCGCCGCAGTTGCCTTTACGTCGCTGACAACGAGCGAAAGGTCACGCTTTGACTTGTTCTTTCTGATTCCGCAGTGGATTCCGTTGGCTCTGAAGCCCTTTGCGGCACAGATGCCGCCTTCAATCGTTTTCATCATTTTATACCTCGAGTCCTGTTTTTTCGTCTGTTCCGAGAAGAATATTCATGTTCTGTATAGCTGCTCCGGAAGCACCCTTACCGAGATTGTCATATCTCGACATCAGGAGGATTCTGTCCTCGTTGCCTTCAACGAAAATTTCCATTGAGTCGTTGAACGAGAGCTTGTTGGAGCAAATGAAACCGTTCTCGCCGATTCCGTCTTTATATTTCACAATATCCGAATGATATTTGTCTGCATAGATTTTCTTTATGTCTTCAATCGTAACGCCGTTGAGCTGCTCCTTGAAAAGGGGAACGGTGACGAGCATACCGCTGTAATAATCGGCAACGATCGGGCAGAAAGCAGGGAAAACGTTGATTCCCGTAATCGCTTTCATTTCTTTAAGATGCTTATGATTCTGCGTCAAGCCGTATTGTCTCGGAGATTCAAGTGCAACATCCGGTTCGGCATCCTCATATTCGGCAATCATTTTTTTGCCGCCGCCGCTGTAGCCAGTCAGCGAATGGCAGGTAAGAAGCGTGTCGGGAGAAATCGCACCGGCTTCGACAAGGGGATAGACAAGTGAGATGAAGCCGCTTGCATGACAGCCGGGAACGGCAATTCGATTGGAATTCTTTATTCTTTCTCTATGTGCCGGAGAAAGCTCGGGAAAACCGTATGCCCAGTCGGGACTGGTTCTGTGAGCTGTCGAGGTGTCGAGAACTCTGACTTTTTCATTTTCAATCAGTCCGACGGATTCAATCGCCGCCGCATCAGGCAGGCAAAGAAAAGCGATATCGCAGGTGTTGAGTGCCTCACGTCGGGCTTCAACGTCCTTGCGCTTCTCCTCGGGCAGGAGCATAAGTTCAATGTCCGCACGCTCGGAAAGTCTTTCGTAAATTCTGAGTCCTGTTGTTCCGGCTTTGCCGTCAATAAAAACCTTTTTCATGCCTTAAACCTCTGAATCTGTTGATAGGGTATAATTATACATAAATATACAAAATATGTCAAGAAAAATACAAGACTTATTCATTCAATTTAATACAAATATTTATGTGGAAAACCGCAATAAACTGGGAATTATGCCGTCATGCGGTGCAATTTCGGAGAATGTTCCGTAAAATGAATAAAAAAGTGAATATGCATTTATATTTATGAAAAATAAACAAATCCGATTGCCGCAAGATTAAACAAACGCATTATAATCGAATTTAACCTTTATAATTATAACTCAGACCGTGACAAAAAACAACCGTTATTTGTAAAGAAAATGAAATAGTTTATGCGAAAGCACACGAACAAGGAAAAACGTCAAAAGCCTCCCCTCGAATGAATCAAGGGGAGGCTGAAAGCTTGCGGAAAATGTAAAAGCTATAACTCACTTTGATATCATGAGTTATAGCTTTTTGTTTTATTTCACCGTATAAGTCAGGGTCGTTGCATATGTCCAACTGTCGGTCGGATTTTTAATATAAATCTTGAAATTATTCTCGCCGCTGTGACGTGGCTTTACGGAGAGGTTATAGGTGTAGGTCATGTTCGCTTCATCGAGCACCGCCATTGACGAGGCAACGGTCGTTGTCATTCCGTCCTCGTACTCAATGCGAACTTTGTTCACACCTGAGCCCGTAACGATTTTGCATTCGACCGAATCCGGATTGCCGCTCGTTGACGAAAGCTCGGCGGATTTCAATGCCTTGTCCGAGGAAAGCGTTGAAACGCTGAAAGAATAAGTCAGGCTTTCCCACTCGTTCTTGTATTTTGCATGAACCTGTAAATCGCTGTTCGGCGTGAGTCTTGTTCTTATTGTCCACACCTCATGGTCAAGCTCTCTTGAAAGCGAGCTGACCTCGTTGCCCTCGGCATCGTAGCCCTTGATTACAACATTGGAATTATTCCTTGCAAATGTTCTTGTTGCACCTGTAGCTTCGATAACCTGAACCTTGTCGGCTCTGTCATTAACGGTGAAACTGTAGTCATTTACACTGCTCCATGACGGATTGTATGTCACACCCTTAACCGAGCTTTCGGAATCAAGCGGAATGAATGTAAAACCGTTTTCGTTTGCATACATCTCCGCCGCCGTTCCTCTGTAGCCGTAGATGGTGAAGCCGTCGTATTTTTCCCTGCCGTTTCGGCCTTGACTTTCGTATCCAAATGCATATTCTCCGATAGAAGTAACAGATGCAGGTATTGTAACTGATTTCAGGTACCTACATGCTTCAAATGCACGCTTTCCGATACTTTCCAAGCCATTATTAATCTTAACATTTGAAACCAAAGAATTGCTGAAACAACCTTCTCCGATAATTTTTAAGGTTGACGGGAAATCCACTTCATGTAAATAATAAGTAGCTTCAAAGCTTCTGTTACCTATTGCTTCCAGTCCTTCATTGAATTTAATTGATTCAACTCGCGAGAGTAAGAACGCACCCTCCTCAATAGATATAACTGAAGAAGGAAGCACTATATTAAGAGTTCCTGTGTTTGAAAAAGCAAATCTCGGGATTTTTGTTATTGAACTGTTTTCGGCAAATGTAACTTCATTTAGAGAACCGCACCAATCGAACATGTTGTTGCAAAGATCACTGCCGATATAAACTTTTTTAAGATATCCGCATCCATCAAAAACAGAATACGCACCCTCGGGAAAAACAACATTTGAAGGAATATTGAGAGAAGTTATATCAGCACCCTCGAAAGCCATACTGTTTAATACAATCGAACCGTCACCGTTAAATATAATCTTTTTTACATATTTAGGCTCTTGAAAATCAGAGCTAAAGCCGCCAACTCCTACGGTTATTGGTTCCTTGCCATATGCATTAAAAGTAACAGTGTCAATCATATCGCCGTCATAATCCCAAGCATCAACGCTGTATTGTCCGTCCTCAACGACATCGCCACTGTTGAGAACAACGTCAATGCCGTTTGGGTCAGTCGAATCAAGCGGAATGAACGTAAAGCCGTTTTCGTTTGCATACGTTTCCGCCGCCGTTCCTCTGTAGCCGTAGATGGTGAAATTTTCGGCTTTTTCTTTCCAGAAAGTATAACCAAAAGCATATTCTCCGATTTCGGTCACGGAAGCAGGTATTTTGACGGATTGATTGGCAAATTTGCATATAAAAGCTTGTTTGCCGACACGTTCAAGACCGTCATTCAGCTCTATATCGTAAGGATTATATGAATTAAAGCAGTTATCTCCGATTGATTTAACAGTTGATGGCAATGTGATTTTTTTAAAACCGCCCCAAGTATCAAAAGCCGAATTACCGATAGTCTCCAATCCCTCATTGAACTTTATTTCCGAAAGACTTGACGATGCAAAGGCGGAATCTCCGATTTTTTTTACAGAAGAAGGTATTTCAATCTTTTCTATTCTTGTGATATCAAAAGCTGATTTCGGAATCTCGCTGATATCATTATCTGCCGTAAAGGTTACGGTTTCAAGAAATCCACATCCATAAAACATGCCTTCACACATGGAGCAACCGATTGTAACATTTTTCACTTTACTTTCGTAAAAAACTTCACAAGCCCCATCTTCAAACTTAATATTTGAGGGAAGATTCAAATCAGTTATATTGGTAACAGCGAACGCATTTGAGCCAAGTATAATATCTCCTGTTCCGTTAAAAACGATCTCATTTACACTGACAGGAGCAGACCATCCTGCAAATCCGAAAGCTTTAACTATAATCGGCTCGGGTCCAAATGCATTAAATGTAACCTTGTTTACATCTTTAAAGTTCGGGTCAAAATTGGGGTCAGATTCTTCACTACGACCGACATAATATTGTTCCTCTTCAACAACATCTCCGCTGTTGAGGACAACATCAATTTTCTCCAAAGTTTCAGCATAAACATTTACACTCAATAGCATGTTGATAATAATAACTATCGCCATTGTTTTTAACCAAAAATTTTTCATCATTAGAATCCTCCCTCAAAAAGCTGAGCTTTGTTTATTTAAAAGTTATAACTTTTTACTCCCAAAGGAACATCAAATGAAGTAACTATATCATACGTTCCCTCAATTGACAACGACCCGTCTTTTCTGTTAAAAAAGTATCCATCAGATAACTTTTTGTCTGCAGAATCATTTTCAACAGAATAATACGCCTTACAATCTCTTAACACATATTTTGACTGTTTATGGCTACTGCTATTAAAAATATAAACTGCTAACCCAAGAAAGTCTTTTCTATAAACAGAAAATTCACATTTATCAAACACAAAATTTAAGCGCTGATACGAATTGCTATACGGTCTTATTTCAGAATAATAATTACTCTTGTGGGAAAACTTGCAATTACGAAAAATTACATTTGCAATGGCACAGTTATCTTCGACCCAGTCTTTTTCATAATTAGATGCATCCAAAGGAGCGGATATATCAGATACAACCATAAACTTCGGGCACTCTTGATTTTCCGAGAAGCTCACATCATCTATGCTGAACTCTGAATCCTCAATCAAAGCATCAACGTAGTGATCAATATGGAACAACTGATAGTGATCTGTATGTCTAAAATCATGTGCTTCTGTTCCGGTTCCGATATGGATTGTTGCTGAGGGCAGCTGCATTGCTTTGTAATCTTTGATAGTTACGCCTCCGCAATTAGCAAGATAAATAAAATTACCGATATTCTCTCCTCTGATATGCTCGACAATAATATCAAGGCTATAGCCAACAATAACAATACCATCAAAGCAGTTGTTAATAGTCAAGTTTCGATATACGTTATGCTCGTTCTTAGTTCCTATTTTATCTCCCATTTGATGTATTGCTCCGCCTGTACAATTCTGCAACAAACAGTTTTCAACAACAAAATAGCTGCAGCCATAATTCAAATAAACGCAATGCTGCCTTTTATCAGAAGATAGTGAAGTATCAATTTTACCTCCGGAAACAACAAAATCCTTTGTATTGAAAACATTGTATCCCATCTGTGTTCGCGAAAGGTCACAGTTAATAAATTTCCACGATATCGCTTCATCCTTTTGAAAAAGGGGCAGATGAGCATGGACACCATATGCAAAGCCATCCATAGAAACATTATAAAATGTCATATTTATCGGATATGTTCTCTGTACATTTTCTGTATTTTCGCAATCTCCAATAGCAAACGCCATGCACTGATCAGGATTAAAAACTTTATGCTGAGGATCTAATCCTTCAATATAAACAGCTCTTCCGAATATATTAAGATCACAAACTTCAATATTCTGAACATCGTGTGATGATGATCTGCCAAAAAGAACTATGTAGTTTAAGCTGGGAATAGATTCACTCTCTTTCCAAAGTCTTATCTGTGAACCATGACCAATAATACAGATGTTTGATTTTTCAAAACTCAAAGTTCCGCTTACGAGATAAAGTCCGTTGCGTCGGAGATTTATGTTGATCATTTCATCTGTGTTGAAAGCATTAAATAAGTCCTGAAAAATGTCCGTATCTTCAAAATACTCAACAACATTACCGTTGAGCACATTCTCGATTTCGTCCGGACCATAGCCGATACTTTCGCCGATAAAATAGTTCATGCGCTTCATTTTATAATAAGTACAGCCACCTGTTGAATATATAAACTTATCCTTGAAATAATAAGGGCCGCTTCCGCTGTATTGGCCACCGGTAAAGTCCTCCGTGCCGTCCTTTACAATTATTTCATAGTACGAGGGTGACAGGGGAACTCCGATCACTTCCGTGCCGTCATTATAGGGATAATCCCATGTATAAACATTTTCGTCAAATGTAAACAGATACTTCTTTCCGTTTAAGATCTGACCTCTACCTTCAAGCAAGCTGCTGCACTCAAGAGCGTCACGCATATCCTCCATTACAACAGTGTTGTCCGGGGTTAATCTGTCAGGATTGAGTGCATTATCTACGCCATAACCTGTGTACCACATAGGTCTGAGGTAAGTAACCGCCTTCGGAGCGGCAATAAGTCCTGCAAGAGCCTGCACATTTTCACAATGAATTCTAAGCTCAGCCAAGCCCTTTGTAGTGCCCGAAACGATCGATGTAAACTGCGACCTTACATCGTCATCGCCAACCGGAACACTCATTGTACATGATGACGGTACAGAAAGACCCGCTCTCGACTCTTCCCTTTCGCTTCCGTCGTCGCCCTGAATCCAATACATTATAGAAGCGTAATCGGTATAAAGGGCGTCCTCGTGAGGAAGACGAAGTGTTATAATTGCGTCGTTTCCCTCAACACGGCAATCAGCCGCACTGATCGGAACGTCATATGTTTTTATTCCATTATTTTCCCAAATCTCTTTTGTAGTATTAAAATTACTTTCTGTGATATCAATAAACATTGTTTTTCTTCCTTTTAAAGTATATTTTTAAAAGTCGTTAGAAATAACAGCATATTGATATTTATTGCCAACGGCATTTTGCGCCGTTAGGATTAGCCCGACAATAAAAATCGGAATCGTTGATAAAGTCAAAAACAGACTCAAGCAGTCATTGTTAACGACTTATCTTAGCATCACTTTTTTCGGAAATGAATGTTCAAGTTATCGAATTAGCCTTCCCATATTGCTAATCCGTAATTTCATTGTAGTGAAACATTTGTTCTTTGTCAAGGACTCTTGTTATTTTTATTCACATTTACAATTTTTGGCATATGTTTTTGTTTAATATGTATAATATATAAATTTGTATCATCGCCTATGCGAGACCACACCGACAAAATCACACTGTATATGCACAACTTCATAGTTCACCCGCCGCTTTTTCGCACTTTTATTACAACCAATTGTGAAAATTAACAGTTTTTGACCTGCGTCGGTTAGTTTATTCTAACTGAGAAAAGTTGCAAAAAAAATAATATTATAGTATAATTTGTTTGAATGGTTAAAATACCATTATCAGGATTTAGTCATTGCTTTCAACTTTGTTTAAATCCAAGAAAACAAAAAGAAAGTCAGGCGATTTTTATGAAAACTGTTTATGCAGACAATGCTGCAACAACAGCTCTCTGCCCCGAAGCTCTTGACGCAATGGTAGATTGTTTAAAAAACAACTACGGTAACGCTTCAAGTCTGCACCACATGGGTCAGGAGGCTGCCGCCGCAGTTTTGCAGGCAAGACGTGACATTGCCGATGCTATCGGTGCCGACGTGAACGAGATTTACTTCACCTCGGGCGGAACGGAAGCGGACAACTGGGCAATCACAAATGCCGCACATCTCGGCGAGAAAAAAGGCAAGAAACACATTATTTCAACAACGTTTGAGCATCACGCCGTTCTTCATACGCTGATGAAGCTTGAAAAGGAAGGCTTTGAGGTAACTTATCTCGATGTTCACGAGGACGGCTACGTTCGTCTTGATGAGTTCAAAAAGGCTCTAAGAGATGACACCTGCCTTGTTACAATAATGTATGCAAACAACGAGGTCGGTACGATCCAGCCTATTTCGGAAATCGGTGCCATTTGTAAAGAAAAGGGAGTTTATTTTCACACCGACGCTGTTCAGGCCGTCGGACATCTTCCGATCAACGTTAAGGAACAGAACATTGATATGCTCTCGTTCTCATCTCATAAATTCCACGGTCCCAAGGGAATCGGTGCACTTTATTGCCGCAAGGGTGTTCCCCTCATGGGCTTCATGCAGGGCGGTGCTCAGGAAAGAAATAAGCGTCCCGGCACAACAAATACTCCCGCTATCGTTGCAACGGCGGCGGCACTTAAAAAGTGCTGTGAGGACATGGACAAGAACATTGCCTATGTCAGCAAGTTAAGGGACAAGCTTATTGACAATATCCTTGAAATCATTCCCCGTTCAAGAGTAAACGGAGGACGTTCGCCACGTCTGCCCGGCAACGTAAGCTTCTGCTTCGAGGGTATCGAGGGCGAGTCGCTTCTGCTTCACCTTGATCTCAAGGGAATCTGCGGTTCCTCGGGTTCTGCCTGTACCTCAGGCTCACTCGACCCGAGCCACGTTCTGCTTGCTCTCGGTTTGCCGCATGAGATTGCTCACGGTTCACTCCGTCTTTCTCTCTGCGAATACAACACCGAGGAAGAAATTGATTATATCATCGAGGAGCTCCCGAAAATCGTTTCGATGCTCCGTGACATGTCCCCCGTTTGGGAGAGAATAATGAAAGGAGAGGACTACTATGCTGTACAGTGAAAAGGTAATGGACCACTTCCAGCATCCGAGAAACCTCGGCAAAATGGATGACGCAGACGGCGTCGGCGAGGTTGGCAATGCTAAGTGCGGAGATATAATGAAAATGTACCTCAAAATTAAGGACGGTAAAATCGAGGACGTTAAGTTCAATACGTTCGGCTGCGCTTCGGCAATCGCTACAAGCTCGATTGCAACCGAGATGATCAAGGGTCAGAAGATCGAGGATGCTCTCAAGCTCAGCAACAAGGCTGTTGTTGAGGCTCTTGACGGACTTCCGCCGGCAAAGATTCACTGTTCCGTTCTTGCCGAGCAGGCTGTTAAGGCGGCTCTCAAGGATTATTACACCAAGAACGGTCTTGAGCTTGATCCAAACGTATTCGGCAGTGAATGCGGAAGCAACTGCGAAAGCTGCGAGGGCTGCAGCCGAGAGGGTTGAGCCATGAAAAAGGCTATGATTGCCATGAGCGGCGGAGTTGACAGCTCCGTCGCTGCTTATCTGATAACTCAACAGGGCTATGAAGCGATAGGCGTAACGATGAAGCTTTACAACAACGAGGATATCGGTATAAAAAAGGAAAAGACCTGCTGTTCGCTCGACGACGTTGAGGACGCAAGGAGCGTTGCGAACAGGCTCGGCATACCTTATTATGTTTTCAATTATACCGATAATTTCAAATTGCAGGTTATCGAGCGATTCGTTGACGCATATCGTAACGGCAGAACGCCGAACCCGTGCATTGACTGCAACAGATATATAAAGTTTGATCAGCTCATGCACAGAGCAAAGGAATTGCAGTTTGACTACGTTGTAACGGGTCACTACGCCATCAACGAATACGACGAAGAAAAGGGTCGCTGGATTCTTCGCAAGGCGGCCGATGATACAAAGGATCAAAGCTACGTTTTGTATTCGCTCACGCAGGATCAGCTCAGCAGAATCCTTTTCCCGCTCGGCAGAATGACCAAGCATGAGGCGAGGGAAATTGCCGAAGCACAGGGTTTTGTCAATGCCGATAAGCACGATAGCCAGGATATTTGCTTTGTTCCCGACGGTGACTATGCCCACTTCATTGAAAATTGGTGCGGATTTCGATTTACCGAGGGCGATTTTGTTGATCGTGACGGTAATTTCATTGCCAAGCATAAGGGCATAATCAACTACACGATAGGTCAGCGCAAGGGCTTGGGCATTGCGGCGAAAGCACCGTACTATGTTGTCAGTAAGGACCTTGCCAAGAACCGGGTTGTGCTCGGCTCAAATGACGATTTATTCTCAAATCACCTTGAAGCGACGGATTTAAACTTTATCTCGATTGAAAAGCTCACAGAGCCGATGAGGGTCAAGGCAAAGGTCAGATACCGGCAAAAGGAAACCGACGCAGTTATCACTCCGCTCGAAAACGGAAACGTCAGCGTCGATTTTGAAACGCCCCAGCGTGCGATAGCTCCCGGTCAGGCGGTTGTGTTCTATGACGGAGACATCGTTGTCGGCGGCGGCACAATTATATAATTATAAATGTATAGGCGTCACCATCAAGGATTATGATATTATCCTCTTTATCGGACATTCGATAAGGAGGGTAATTTTTTTGACAATTATGAGTACAAAAGAAGATCTGTTGAAAAGTCTGACAAGGACTTCAACGTCATCCCCGTACATTGACTTGACCCGTTCAATAATCGGTTTTCTTCGGCGGAAATAAGCTCGTCCGACTTGCCTATCATGGGCTGTGAGATAAATATTTTCCGGTTAGAATCTCCCGTTTATTTTTTTCGGGCATAGAAAAAGCCGTGTCTTGCCATTGATTAAGACACGGCTTTTGAGGCACTTTTTTGCTCCGAGTGAATAGAAAATTATTTATCGAACGACGGGTTGAAGGCATAGAAGTTTTTGGAATTAAGCTTATCAGTTGCAATCCTTAAACCTTCACCGAATCGCTGGAAGTGGACGATTTCACGTTCACGCAGGAACTTGATTACATCACGAACATCAGGGTCATCGACCAAACGTAAAATGTTGTCGTAAGTGATTCTTGCCTTTTGCTCGGCCGCCATGTTTTCCATCAGGTCGGTGATAGTATCACCTGTTGATTGCATTTCGGCCGCCGACCACGGGAATCCGCTTGCCGCCGTCGGGTAAACGCCTGCTGTGTGATCGACAAAATAGGTGTCAAATCCACTGCGTTTGATTTCATCATACGAAAGATTCCTCGTCAGCTGATGAACAATCGCTCCGATCATCTCAAGATGTCCCAATTCTTCTGTTCCTATAGAAGAGTTATTTTGGTTATTTATTTAATATCAGTATAAATCCAGCAATCAGACTATCTCTGACTGCTGGATAATATATATTATTAAGACAAAAAGTAATATCGCCAAAGCAATAATGTTAGATAAAAATTTTTTGTGGATTTTATTATTCCGTTTTTATATTCTGCCAATCGAAACTAAAAACTTTATTTATGTTTAATTAATTTGTAAAGCAGTAAAACCGTTTAAGAGAACCGAACTGCTGCTTTTGACGGTGCAATAAATCAAACGCTGACATAAGATGGCAAAATGTAGTAAGATAACACTAAACTTCGGGACGATGAATAGGGAACATCGTCGCGTTCGTCGTCACCTCTCTTGCGTTGCTCCCTATTCGTCCCTCTCCACCACGTATTTATGTATAGTTTTTTTACATTCTTATCAATTGTTTGCAGGAATTTTCTGCGCAGTCAATAGTACAGTTTTTAAATAGAATCGTCTCTTTACTTATTAGAAAATATTCTCAAGAGCTCTGGAACGATTTATATCCCAGTTTTTTGCATCATCTTCCGATAAGGGAATAATTTTTTCGATGAAATAAGCTGGTGATTCTTCTTTGTGTGAGTACTTGGTTAATACATTGCCAAACCTGTAAAGGAAATATTCACCGGTTTTCTTTTTGTAAAGTATTTCTTCAAAATGCTTGAAATTGCCCACAGCACAATAGCTGTAATGGGCTATGAATTTTGCTGTTCTGGTGTTATAATGTTTCCTGTTTATTACCACTTCCATTGTAGTTCCTTTCTTCCCTTTACCTTGGGAGCTGGGTTGTGTTTTGTATCCGTGTAGCTGATACTACAGCTTTAATTCTGCTGTTTTCGCGAAAATAATTTTAAGACAGTTTGTTTTGCCTTGATGTCAACACCATTCTATCGCAAAAATAAAGATTTGTAATTGACATAGAATGTCCTTAACTTTTGTGTGTTTTAGGGTAGAAAAATTAAAAACGCCACAAAATGTGCCATGACAGTCTAAAAAAACGGACAATGAATGTCCATACTGAAAATAATTTTTATATTGATATACTTGAAAGAGCGGAAAAACTGATATATAATCTGTTTCGGAAACAGAAGTTTATGATTAAAAATAATGGAGATGAAAACGGCATGTTTAAAAACTTGGAAATTAAAATACGATATGTGAACTCGGCTGATTTGTATATGTATGTTTATGAAGATAATGTGGTCGTTACAGCATCGCTTTATTACAAAGAAAAATATATTCAGCGGTTTATTCTTGATTCACAGAGCTGGATAAATACGGTGCAACAGGAGCTGCTACTAGAAAATAAAGATTCAAAATTACCACATAAAAGGAAAATCACTGCTCCGGAGTGTTACAAAGTATGTAAACTTGATGAGATTAAGAGTTCAGATAGTTTCGATAATTCTAATGACTGCTTTGCCGTTTCATTTCAACAAGTAATTGAATTGTATATATCAAACGAACCTTTTAGAAAAGTAATTGATTCAGAAGAATATGTTTATATCGAAGATTATGTATGTTTGAACAGAGAGCAGTACCTCAATAAGCGTCATTCCAAATTTGAAATAACTGAATATGGTCGTTCCCACAAGAATGAATGCTGTCTTTCGTTGTCGGTGATGACAACAAAAGATTTAGATAAGGAGCTAAATGAAAAGGTTCCCTTAGCTGCTAAAGAAGGTGTTGAAAAAGCTGACATTATGGCTGAAATGATGAGCAAATATCATGGCGGATTCGCTGAAACATTTAAACAATTGCTCGGCGAAAGCGGCCTTACCGTCAGAGAATTAAGCAGGCGTTCGTTTGTTCAGGAAAAAACCATTAATAGAATAAAAAAAGGAAATGACACGACTTTACAAAATCTTCTTGCTTTATGTTGTGGATTAAATCTTTCGGTGCCTCAAATCGAATTGTTGCTTAGAAAAAGCGGTCGCTTTTTGAGAAATGAAGTTGCACAGGATGTGGCATACAAAATATTGCTCCCGTATTGTTCCATAATGTCAATAGAAGAAATTAACTTGGTGTTGTTTAGATATGGATATGATATATGGGGAAGCAAGTGCGAAGTGAATGAATACAGCGAATATTTGAGTGGTCTTCTTTGATAATAAGAATCTCCCTGTTTCAACGGAAATAGCTGAAATAGGGAGATTTGTTATATGCATTATAAAAAATTTGTTGACAAAATATTACAAAATGATATAATAAATTAGAAAAAGGGGTTGAAATGGAAATGGAAATTTGCGAAAATCTTGACAGACGATTTTGCCTGAATATTGCATACAAAAAAACAATAATTGCGCTTAACTAACCTGACAAGGCCTGTATAACAGGTCTTGTTGGGTTGTTTTTATATATTCATGACTGAAAATAATATGAAAAAAATCGGAGGGAAGATTATGAAAAAAGCTTTTAAAAGAATTTTATCTGTGTTACTGGTGGCGGTAATGATTATCGGTTCTGCCCCAATGAGCGGATTCGCAGAGTTGGAATGGCCTAAATGGTTTAACTTTGATTTTCTGAAAATTAAAGCTTCAGCAGAAGAGTTTGATTATGGAGATTATACCTATACATTGGACAGCGAAAATAACGCTACTATTACAGGCTTCAAAAAATCATATTCAGGCAGCTTGAATATACCGTCGGTTATCGGTGATTCAAACTATAAAGTTGTTGCAATCGGTAATTCAGCATTTAGTGGCTGTGAAAATTTGACAAGTGTAACGATACCGGACAGTGTAACAAGCATAGAAAGTTATGCCTTTTATTATTGCGAGCAGCTTGAAAACATAGACCTAAGATGTGTTGAAAGGCTTGGAAATGATATATTTAATGGTTGTTCTTTATTGAAAAGTATAGAAATTCCAAGGACGGTAAACGAAAGAATTTGGGTAGCCAATTATGATGGCCCGTTCGCTGGAAGCTTTATTGAGAAAGCAACTATAGAAAAAGGAATAGCAGGTATACCAGAATATTTATTTTCAAACTGTACAACATTAAAGGAAGTCTCAATACCAGAAAAAGATTCCAATGAAGCTTACACAATTGGCAAATATGCATTCAGCAATACCGGGTTAACTGAAATTAATTTACCGAAAGGCATTACCAAAATTGAAGAATATGCATTTTTGGGATGTGAAAGCTTGATAAATGTAACAATTCCTGATAGTGTAATTAGTATAGATAATATGGCGTTTGGTGGATGTCTATCGTTAAGAAGTGTTGATTTGCCCAAAAGTATATACGTGATAAACAGTTCTACGTTCAAGGACTGTAAAAATTTAAGCAGAATTAATCTTGAAAACATAACAGAAATCGGTGAATCGGCATTTGAAAATTGCTCAAGCTTAAAAAGTGTAGAATTTAATAATCTTAAAACTATTGGAAAAAAAGCATTTGCATGCACAAGTTTGGTCGAATTAACAATACCGAAAAGTGTAACTGATATATATGAAAGCGCCTTTTATGGGTGTGCAGTAAAAAAAGTAATATTTAATTCAAATGAGTGTAGCTTTGAACATGGATGGGGTGGTGACCGTTGGGATTTTGAGCCTGCTTTTGAAGGATGTAGCCAATTAACAACTATTGTTTTTGGAGAAAATGTAACAAATATCCCTGCATATATTTGTAAAAATGTTTCTTCGCTTAAAAATATTGTTTTTAATGGACAGATTGAAACAATAGGAAATGGAGCCTTTTGGGGATGTTCATCGCTAAGTAGTTTTGATTTGCCCGAAAGCATATCTGAGATTGGCAGCAGTGCATTTAAAAATTGTCAATCTCTAACAGAAGTAAAGTTTTTAGGCATAAGTTCGTTGTCTTCTATTGAAAAAGACACTTTTGACAGTCCAAGACCCAACATCAGTTTGGTCATTCCGTCCGAAAACTCTGAGATTGCACTTAGACTTATTGATTGTGAGATACCTTTTACTGCGAAGAATAAAATAATTAACACGGCTTCTCAATATCTGGACAGAAATACATCAAAATACTATCCAACAAGCAGTGACATTTCATTGACGAATACATTAAATCTTGTTGTAAGCTATAATTTTAAGCAGACAGTTGATGCCAGAGAAGTGCTTATTAAACTTCCATCCAGTACCGATTTAATCTCGGTTAAAGTTGATGGTACACCATATGAATGCAGTATGGATAATAATGGATATATAAAAATATATGGTGTTTTAAACAACAGTTGCGGTAAAATCATTGTTTCAGTAAAGGTTGCAGATGCATGTTCTTTGATTAGTTATGCAAAGATAGATTATTATGTTAATTACAAAAAACATTCGGATGTAATCGGAATTGTTAATGTCGGAGATAATCTTTTAACATTAAATGTTCCCCATGAAACTTCATCTAATTCAATAAAAATAAGTGGTATTACTCTCCCGGAAACAAATGTTGATATTTATGTCGATGGGGCAAAAAAGCAATCTGTTTGGTCAAAAAAATCAGGTGCTTATGCAACTTCAATAGTTTTAGAAAATGTATCAAATGATAAATCATATTGTATTGAGACTAGAACAGATAAAGCGAAAGTCGCAAAAACAGTAAAGTACAATAAGGATTCTGTGAAAGTAATTTCGGCTAAAATGTATTACCGTGGACAAGAATATGATTTGGTCGAACAAGAAGGAAAACTGCCTGTTATTAGTTGGGCTACTAACACGGATTTTGTGTTTGAAATTAAACTTGATAAATACACAGGAGTTGAGAGCGTTTATGTTGTAAGTTCAAAAGGAGGAGAAGAAAAATTAATAAAAGCATATTATGATGCGGATAGAGATGTCTTTGTAGCAAAAGGATTTAAAAACTATGTTCCAGGAACAATTAGCATAACTGTAAACGATATAACAACGATAAATCAAATCAAAGCCGAAATATCTGTTATAAAAAATGAAAAAATTGAAGCGGATTATTCAAACGTTGAAATAAAAACAAAAACGAATACTATTGATAAAAATACAAAATACGGTGAGTATGAAGCTATAATAGGTGACAAAAAAACTAAAGATGAATTGATTGATTTTTCATACCGTAGAGAGAAGGTCGATTCTGTTCCGCTTGAGGTTGTCAATAATAAAAATTGTATTAACACAAGTGAAAATGGTAATAATAAATACACTATATTGACTATGTCTGAGGACAGAAAAACCGTTGAGTGTACAACTTACAGCGAAGTAAAAGTTCTTGATAGTAATGATTCGGGAACATATATTCTAAAATATTATATTAAGGAATATATCAAAGAGGATATACTTGGAGGTGAACTTGACGATACTATCTCAATATATGAAAAATTAGAGTCGATAATTTCTATCCCAAAGGATACAATTAATTCATTTGAAAAATGGTATAATTTACGGAAAGAAGCTAAAAACGCTATATTAAATAATCAAGACCTTTCCGAAAAAGAAAAGCAAGAGGCTTTGTCAAATTTGAAAATCGGAGATGGATGCTACGCTGTATACATATGTACGGAATTGATATCTAATTTGGCGGTATGTTTGGTGACGGTATTTGATGAGTTTTCAGATGTTCCTGTTTTAGGTAATATATATGACGCCTTTATCGGATACATTATCGATAAGATGAGTAACGCAAAGGGTGATATGCAAGAAATGCTTGAAGAATTGTTTAGAATTATTTCAGGCGATGATGTTACAGCTTCCTACAAATATGCCATTGACCCATCTGGATTCGTTTATGAAGCGGTTCCATCGAACAGATTAGGCGGAGTTACTGCTACAATCTATTATAGTCCCAATTCAGACGGAAGCGATGCAATAAAGTGGGATGCTTCTGAATATGACCAAAACAATCCGATAAAAACATATGAAGATGGTACATATTTTTGGGATGTTCCGGAAGGATATTGGCAGGTTAGATTTGAAAAAGAGGGTTATGAAACAACATACAGTGAATGGCTGCCCGTCCCGCCACCGCAATTGGATGTAAATGTTGGCATTGTTTCAAAAGCAGCTCCGACAGTTGAACTTGTAAATATTTATCAGGACGAAGCTGAAATCAAATTCAGCCAATATATGGATATTTCTTCTGTTACAACAAGTAATGTGACATTCACCTGTGGAGGAAAGACTGTCAGCGGCTCTCTTAAAGCGGTTGATGCAGAAAAGAGCTATGACGGAAGCGTCGAGTATGCAACTACATTCTCATTTATTCCGGATGTTAAATTTGACGGTACAGTAACTGTAAATGTAAGCAACGTAAAGAATTATGCCGGAAAATCAATAGCTGCAACATATAAATCAAATCGGAGTGTAGTCTATAAGTTACAATCTGTTGAAGCTCCCGAAACAGTAAATATTGCTTATGACAGTGTTGGAACAATCACTTTAACCGCAAAGCCTGCATTGGCGGCGAAAGGAAAGAAAGTTCACTTCTCACTGAATGATTCGTATATTGCTGTATTGGGTTCTTCTGATGCAACATTTGATGAAAATGGCATTGCAAAAGTTAAAGTAACCACTTTACTTCCCGGAATGGCTGAACTGACTTATAATATTGAAGGAACTACCTGCGAAGGAAAAATAATTATCAATGTAGATTTTAATTCAAATGTTCCTGTTGAAGGAATTGCCATTAATAAGGATAAACTTGAATTAAAGGTTGGTGAGTCAAATACTCTCAGCGCTGCTATAACTCCGGAAAACGCATCAAATAAGAACGTTGAATGGTCTTCAAGCAATAACAAAGTTGCAACGATTAATGAAAACGGCGTGGTTTCTGCTATTTCTGAAGGTACTGCAGAAATCAAGGCAATTACGGAAGACGGAAAGTTTGAAGCGGTATGTGTTGTTACAGTTAAATCGGCTTCGGTTTCACCGGCAGTAATTGAAAGTATAAGAATTAAATCATTGCCAAATAAAATAAGTTATTATGTTGGTGACCAAATTGATTTGAGTGGATTGACACTTGAAGCAAAATACAGTGACGGTACAACCAAAATTATTAAAAACGGTTTTGAATGCAGTCCGAAACAACTGACCTCTGTTGGAAAGAAAACCGTTACTGTAACCTATGAAGGTAAAAAAGCCACTTTTGACGTTTCTGTTTTGGAAAAAGCTACACCAAAGCCGGGAGTCAAGTCAGTTTCGATTGACGACATCTCTCTGAACTACAAGAAGTCGACGACACTCAAGCCGACGATAAAGGCTGACGATGGCGCAAAGTATAAGGTTGAGTATTCGACCTCGAACGCAAAGGTTGCGACGGTTGACCAGAACGGAAAGGTCACCGCAACCAAGCGTGGTTCGGGCACGGCGACAATAACCTGCACCGTAACCGATTCCAACGGCAACACCGTTCAGGATACCTGCCAAGTTAATGTATCACTGACATGGTGGCAGTGGATTATTACCATTGTTCTCTTTGGCTGGATTTGGTACTAATTAAATAACACACAATCTCCGTGGAGCAATCTGCGGAGATTTGCTCTTGAAAATGTATTGAATAGTAACTATACCAAATATATAATTTAGGCACAATGTAACCACCAAATAATCCTGCATGGAAAAGGTAAAACCCGGCAGCGATAAAATCGTTGTCGGGTACTGTTCTATCTGCGACTATTCAGATTTTAGAGGTGGGATTAACCTGCCGGGATTAGTGAATACTATCGGGTTTATGGTGATTATTTTGAACTATTATCTGAATTAGATTGTTTTGACAATTCATTTATTATGGTGAACTCAACAGAGTAGTTTTTACCTCTGCCAGAAGTTTTGTATTGAAGAAAAATCGGAAACGGCATGACAGTCAGATAGACTTCTAAAATTTTGTTGGGATGAACAATTATTTGTTTCGTAAAACGTTCTAAAAGTTCTTCTTGATACTCGGAAGAATTGTCTGGATTTGCACAGGAATCAAACACTTCTTTTATTGCGTCTGAATATTTTTTGATATTCGACTCAAGTTCAATTTTTATGACAGCTTCATTGTTCCCATTTTTCAATTTTTCAGCGGTTTCATATTCTCTTTTTTTTAGTTCGGTGCTTTTAGCGGTAAATTGTTCTTTGGACAAAATATTGTCTGACAAGTACAGGTCAAGAAGCTTTTCTTGCTGTTCATTAATACTGTTAAGTTCTTTCTTTAGGGCATCTGTGTCAATACTGTTGCTTGGAACAGAACGCTGTGATTGAGTAATATAATCAATCGTGTACTTAATTATTTCCTCTTTTTGTGGAATGATGATTTCGTTTATGATGTCAAGAACAGCTTGTCTTAATACGAACTCATTAACCTGTTTTGAGTCGCATCCAACTTCATATTCAAGACCGGAATCTGTAGTTAATTTTTTCTTGTTTCCTCTGTGTTGATGCTGAATACAATCCCAAGCCACATACATATTGCCGTTTTTTTGTTTTTTGGTCAATCTGATGAATCGCTCATTACAAATTCCACAGCGGATTTTACCGGAAAGCCAGTATCGGTTATTGTGCTTTCTCTTCATTTCATCTGACGGTGCATTTTCTGCAAGTCTTTTTTGAACACTATCCCATAGCTCACGAGTAATAATTGCTTGTTCTGGGTGATGGTCAGTAATGACAAACATTTTACTTTCACCATTGTTTTTCTTCTTATTGTGTTTTAAAGCATCTGGTGTAAATGTTTTTCCGATGCATAGGTCGCCGACATACTTTTCTTGTTTTAAGATACGAAGTATAACAGTATTAGACCAACCGTTTTTATATTTTGATTCTATGCCTTGTTTTTCCAGCTTTTTTGCAATTCGGTGGGTGCCGATTCCCTCGTTATACCATTCAAAAATTTTTTTAACGGTTGTTGCTTCATTTTCGATTATTTCAAAATGCTGTTTTCCCATATTGTCCTTGACAATTTTATATCCGTACATATTTTTGTTTCCAAAAACAACGCCTTGACTCATTCTCAGTTGTTGTCCAAAACGGACTCTTGTTGAGGTTGCAAGACTTTCCTGTTCAGCCCTCAAAATATGCTCGCCTAAAAGTTTACGGTAATCATTTGATTCGGTGCTTATGTCTTGTGTAATAAAATAAACATAAACTTTATTGTTACGCAGTTTTTCGATGATATCCAAAAAATCAAGAACATTTCTCGAAAATCTGGAAACATCTTTGGTTACAATAAGGTCAATAGGGTGCAACAGCGAAAGGGCATCACTAATCATTTTGTTGAAAGCGTCCCTTTTTTTTAATGATGTTCCGGAAATACCCTCATCTGCGTAAATGTTACAATTATTCCAATTAGAATGCTGTTTGAAAAAATAGTCAAAAAATTGTTTTTGAGCTGTCAATGAATTCCTTTGGTCGTGTAAATCGGTTGAGACACGACAATATGCAACCACATTTAATGATTTTTCACTTTCGACTATAGTTGATTGTGCCTTAGGTTCTATTATTTTTAAATTGTTCATATTGTTTTTGTTCCTCTATTGCTCTTTCTTGTTCGTAAAACTCAATCAGCCATTTTTTAACTTCCGATGCGATTTCGTACTTATCGCTGTCAGACAATCTTAAATCGGAAGCATTGATTATCAGTTGCATTTCACCTCTATAACCGGAATGGAAATTAAATGAAATAAAGTGATTAGTACCCCTTCGAGCCTCGTAACAATTATATTCACTAATTGTATATAATATTAACTGAGTATCGTTTGAGAAAAATCTACGACATCTTCTCTTTGCTTGTTTTGTCATTTTTACTTTAACAAAGTATTCCAAAGCGTCCAATATGTGATTCAAAACAATCATTCAAAACAATCATTTCCTTGACAGGATTATGTCATAACCTAAATAAAACTTCAATACCTATATCTGTCAGCAAGCCCTTAAGTTCGGGATAGGGCATTGAAAAACGCTGGCTGAGATATCTCAGTGAGGCGCCGAGCTCTCCGTCCGGACCGCCAGACAGTAAAGGAATATAACTTTATGTGTGAAAGAAAAAAACAAGTCTTTTCTTTGATTTTTCGTACACGATTTTGGCAATCACGGTACGCAGGGTTTCATTTTTGGCTTTTTCACTTACCGATGCATCGGTGATTGTTCGTAAAACCTGCCGTATTTTTTCGCTGAATTCATCGACGTCAATTTCCTCAATCTTTTGTGAATTTCGCTCACTTTCAAGTTGCTTTATTGCTTTTGTGATTCTTGCCTTATTCTCACGGTACTCATCGACGGTATCTATTTCGGCGAGAAAGGCCTCTTTTGCTCTTGCAAGCCTTGCATATTCCTTTTTAATTAAAGTGTCGTAATCGATCGTCTGAGCGATATTTTCGGCAGGTACAAAATTGAATTGCTTGTTATTGACAAGCCTTTCAAGGTTGGCTATTACGAGCTTATTTGCCTTGCTTATTGACAGGCAGTGGGAAGTTACACACTTCCCCGTACCTTTGGTGTAAGCGTGACATTGCATTGACGGGCAGGACGTACCGAGCATTGTCAATGTAGCTCCGCACTCGCAGCGCATAAGACCTTTTAACATCCATTCTACCTGCTGATCGGGTCGCTGATTCTTGCCGTACATTGTCTGTATCTTTGTCAGCTTTGCCTGGGTAGCGTTCCACACTTCCTGAGAGATAATCGGCTCATGAATACCGTCTACAATTACGGTACTCGGATTTGAGAAGTCTCTTAATGAGCTTGCACGGCCGTCGATAGACCAACGAATTTTGCCGACATATACGGGATTATAAAGAATATATCTGATAGTCCGAGCTTCAAACGGATTTCCCCTGTGGGTCCTGAGACCTTTTGCAGCACATTTCAGAGCGATTTGACGCATTGGCAAACCGCTGAGAAAGTCGTTAAATATCTCTATAATGTGCGGCGCTTCGTCGGAATTTATGATATATTTGCCGTCCTGTATGTCGTAACCGTATGCCGGAGGACATAAGGCTTCACCTCGTGAGAGCTTTTCAGTCATTCCACGCTTTACTTCTGTGGACAGATTGATGAGGTAATATTCGTCCATCCACTCAATAATACGCTCAATCAGATCGCCGAAAGGGGAGTCGATAATCGGCTCCGATATACTGATGACCTGTATGCCTTTTTTACGTAGGATGTTCTTGTAAACAATGCTTTCCTCTTGGTTTCGGGCAAATCGTGAGAATTTCCATACAAGGATGGCGTTGAACGGAGGCTCTTTCTCTTTGGCAAGAGCGATCATACGGTTGAATTGTGTTCGCTTGGTAGCTGTCTTTGCACTGATACCGTCGTCGAAGAAAATAAGATCTTCCGGCACTTCAATATTATTTTTCTTTGCATATTCTCTGATGAGCTTCTTCTGAGAATCGGGGGAATATTCGTCCTGACGCTCGGAGGAAACTCTGATATATGCAGCTGCTATTGTCATAAAAAACACCTGCTTTATTTTTGAGTAAATTAAACTTGCAAAAACGAAGCAGATGTGATAATATATTTACGCAATCTGCTCCTTTTTAATGTGTATGTGTGTGGATTGTATCTTTTGCCGTTTGGTGTTCCAGCACCGAGCGGCGTTTTTTATTTTAGCTTCTTTGTTTCTTTATCTGATTTTGCAACATGAAAAAAATGCACATTGCGTTATCGTATCAGTTGTTGCATTTTTTGCAATGACTGAGTTTTATTCTTTTAAACTTTTTTGAAGTTTTTCCAATTCTTTAATATTTCTGTTGCCGGAAAGGAGTCGATACTGTCTTTTAGCAGTACCGTTAAGCCTAATCAGGCGTTCATGCTGAGAAAGCCCTTCCGAAATTAACTCTGCATTTGTATTTTGAAGATTATTGAGAATAACTAATTGGAGAATATCAGCATAATCACGCATGTTTCCGTGCTTGGAAAGTTCAGGATTCTTGTCTCGCCCTTCTTTAGCAGTCATTCCGAATAGTGCAACATTAAGAATATCAGCTTCGCTTGAATAAACATATTTCTTTTGTTCTTCTGTGAGGGTTGGAACAATATATTCTTTAATTGCGTTTGTGTGAATGGCGTAATTGGCTTTGGACAATATTCTGTTAGCATTCCAATCAATTTTATTTTGATATGCTTCATTTTGCTTTAACCTCTCAAATTCGGTAATTAAATACAATTTGAACTCAGGAGAAAGCCAAGAAGCAAACTCAAATGCGATGTCAGGGTGTGCAAATGTGCCTTTGCTGTATTTGCCACTACTTGGAATGATCCCTTTTGCATTAAATTCTCGTTTCCATCGATTTGGAGTCATGGTGAAGCGGTTATAGCCGACTTCTTCAATTTTAATTCTGTGGGATTCCACGGAATTAAAATTTTCGTTATGAAGTTCCTCCCAAAGAGAATAGAAATCAAATGAATTCTTGTTTGACATCCAATTTCTAATAACACCAGATGGGTCGGATTTATTTACCGATTTTGCCAAATCAGTAAGTGACACATAATCAACATTTCCAATTCTTAGAATACCTATTTTGTTATCGTTAACATTTAATTCGGTAGTAATATCCATATTGGCTCCTTTCTCCACCCTCAGAACGGCGGCATTTTTTACTTCTATTGATGTGAAAATAAATCACAAATCAGTCTTTCGGGTAGGTGTGAAGAAACTTGTGAATTTAACTCACTTTATCTAATTATTTAACGTTTATTGTAACTGTTTCCGTTTCATCGACAATATGAGCATTTTCGTCCATAAGGCAGAAAGAAAACTGAATTTTGTTAATATCGTCAGCAGAAGTAACTCCTGTGTTCTTAGTAAAAAGAATGAACGGCTGCTGAGATGAATTGCCCGGAAGAACGGTAACAGGTAATCCACTGCCAATTGTAGTTGACATTCCGTTAATCGCAGCATTTTTGAATCCGATTGTTAAACTCTGATTACTTTTATTCTCAACAAGTAACTGCATATATGATACACCCTCAACAGACATATCAACAGCTTTGTCGTTATAAACTTTAACAAAACTTGCTTTTATATATTCATCTTCAAAAATCGGTTTTGCAGTATCATTGACTTTCTGCGAAGATTCTATCTTGCCCGAATTGTTGGTTGTGTTGCCGGATGAATCACCATCACTTCCACTACAAATTGCAATTACAATGATAGCCGAAAAAGCAATGACTGCTATTACGAAAGCCCACATACAGCCCTTTTTCTTCTTTTCTTTTCTTATGCTTGATTTAAGATCCGCACCGCACTCCGGACACTGTACTGAACCGTCGGGAATAACTTTTTTACACTTTGCACATATCATTTTAAATTCCTCCATTACTTAATTTCTATTACGTTGCCCAGTTTGCAAGTGGCAGTGTAATACAGTTTTGTAAATCTATCTTTAATTTCAACATTAAAATCTAATTTGTAAAAAGGCACGCCGTTAATTTTTAAACGTATTTGGTGTGTGCCAACGTTTAATTTATATGTACCTGTATTGCCATTAAAAATTGTTCCGTAATCAATACCGTCGATTTTAACGTTAATACTTGCCTTTTTATTATAAAGTTTACCTGTCGTTGCCGTTATGGAAAGGTTCGGTTCTTTTACAATTTTATTTAATCTCTCCATTGCTTTTCGTGCAATTTCATTATCGAAATCCAAGTCCAAAACACGATTATAATAGATTTCCGCTCCATCTGTATCGCCTCTTTGCATATACTCAGATGCTCTACGGAGAAGATTATCTATTTCGGCAGAGTGGTCAACGCCAACATTTCCTCGATGTTCGACAACCACCTTATCTTGCACAATTTTTGTTCCGCAATAGGAACAAAAGCCGAATTCTCTCGAATCGTCCAATTGAACCTGTGCGCCGCATTGCGGACAAATCATTGGAATAAATCCCATTTTTAACACCCTTTCAATTACTATTTGTAAAATAAATTCATCTTTTTAAAATTGCCCTCAGTTTATGTGAAGAATTGCTTTCAAGCCGAAGCGGAAAAATTATTCCTCATAATTATGTATTGCACTTGCAATTTTATGAGCGTGGAGATCCATTTTATCTTCTTCGGTATTTTCAATTTGTGCCATTATACTGTTTCTGAATCCCTGCGGGTCATTGACATATTTTATACTGTAAAGACCGCTTGCAGTTGTAACATTAACCGTGCCATACTTAAAAATTTTACCCCAAAAACCTGTTGCTACCTGAACATTCTGAATTTGCTTAAGGGGGGAGCTGAGTTCCGTGGTCTTTATTATACCTGTCTTAGCAACAACCTTCTTATTTGTTATAGCAAATTCATTGAAGAAGTGATATAAAAAACCTCTAATATCAACGATTGCACCAACTAAAATGCCGCTAAAAAGGATTTTAAAGAAAAATCCAATGCCGTCGGAAGAAACGGAAGAAATAGCAACAAGCAGAAAAATCAGCGCAACAATTATACCCGGAACAAATAAAATGTTGCTGAACTTTGCCTGTTTAATGATCTTCTCATTTGCTGTTAAACTGTTTTGAACATATTTTTTCATCTTTTTCGATCTCCTTAATAACTTGTTTTCCAAAACTTACCTGTGGATTTTGCACTGTGCCTCACTTAAAATTTTAAGTGAGGTGATTTTTATATGAATTATAAAGACTATCAAAATGCAAGAGACTCGGTATGGCGGTTGCTGATTGATTTAGGCGTTTCGGAACTGCCGATCAACACAGTTAAAGTCTGCGCCGAGCTTGGAATCAAGCTGCACTATTACGAGTTAACCGAGGAAAGCGACGGCATGAGCTGCTACATTAAAGGCGTGCCGCATGTTTTTGTAAGCTCTGCTGTTTCGCCCGAACGTCGAAGATTTACTATTGCCCACGAGATCGGACATATAATCCTCGGTCATGTCGGAAAATACGAGCTTATAAACCGAGAACCGTCGTCTAAAGATAATCCGGTTGAACAGGCAGCAAACGTTTTTGCAAGCCGTCTGTTAGCTCCCGCCTGCGTGCTGTGGGGGTGCAATGTTCGGACTGCCGAGCAAATACAAGAGCTTTGCCAGATCAGCCGAACCGCCGCAGAGTACAGAGCGGAAAGGATGAACGAGCTTTACAAACGCAATCGCTTTTTGACATCTCCGCTTGAGCAGAAAGTCTACTCACAATTTGAAATCTTTATAAAACAAAACAAGTTTTAACCGTCTTCAAGAGGAACTTCAGGCAAATTCTCAAGTTCCTTGAGCTTGCTGTCCGTAACTATAAGTGGAGAGTTATCTCCGTTACGGGCAGCTTTTTCTATTATATAAAGCTTTTCTTCCGGCTCAATGCCGAGAAGCTTATCAACCGACTTCTGCATATCCGGGTGTTCCCTGTATGCAAGTATTAAATAAGCCTCATGCTTTGAAAGCTGGATATTCTTTGTGATATCCACGCAATCCGCATAACAGCCTTTTTTATCCGTCTTTAGAGCTAACCAATCAGGGTTAACATCTAAAATTTGAGCCATAGCTTGTATAACGGGAAGTTTGATCTTTTCAACGGCTCCGCTTTCATATCTCGCAATCGTGGATTTATTAAGCGAAAGTCTATTTGCAATCACTTCTTGTGTCAAGTTAAGCTCTTTTCGCCTTGCCTGAATACGTTTACCTATTTTAATAGTAATATCGTTCATTAAATTCACCAGCCTCGTTATTACGATAAGAATATAGCACAAATAATTGCGAAATGCAATAGTTTTTTAGAAAAAATTTAAAAAAAGTTGCATTTTGCTATTGACAAACTTTTAAAGTGTGGTATCATGTAGTTGCAAAACGCAACAAGGAGGCGACGAGATGATAAATTCCAACAAGCTAAAAGGACGTATGAAAGAAAAGGGCATCACCCAAGCAGCTCTTGCGAAGCACTTGAAAATATCCCAACCCACGTGTTGTCAAAAACTCAATAACACAAGGCAACTGACGCTTGATGAAGCAAATGGGATTTGCGAAATACTTGACATTTCCCCAGAACATTTTGGCTCTTATTTTTTTATACAATAGGTTGCAAAACGCAACATAAAACAAGAACAGGAGGTAACTATGAAATTCAAATTAACACCAAAGGGCAATGTTATCCTCGGTTGGACAGACAAGAACGGCAAGGAACAGGAAATAGAATTGCTTGCCAGCGTCGCCAAAGTCGATATTGATAACATCACCCTTAATGATGACAAATTCATTGTAAAGCTTGAACTTAATGTCAATGAGCTTGATGTGAAGTATTCCTTATGTGGAATGCCTTTTCATCGTAAGACAAAAGTGTTGAACGAAATAACGGTAATTGAATCAGGGAATGAATTGAGCGAGGAAACTCAGGACATCAACTAATCCCTTTTTAAAGCGATTTTCCATGTACGATATCATTTTATCGCTTAATGTGATGTTGCCGATAATATCCTCTTTTAGCGGATAGACGGATTTGATTTCACGGATAGTTTCATCCACATCTTCGGGGGAATCATCAGCGAGGGCATATATTTCGCTTGGCTCAAAAAACTTTGCATTTGCCTTAGCCATGCCGCTCTTTCTGCGTTCGAGATAGCTTTTGTAAAGCAATGCAACCAATTTTTGAGCGTCTTTGGTAAGTTCTGTGTTCATTATTTTCACCTCCTTTGAGGTGATTATATCACGGCAGAAAAATAATAGCAAGAATAGGAGGCGATAATTTGAAGTTTGAAATCAAAACGGTTGAGGTAGCAGACAATGCCGTACAAACTCGTATTTTTATTGACGGCGTAGACGTTACCAATCGCATTAAGAAATTCACATTGAAGAAAGACGGCTCACTGTTGGAATTGTCTTTAACCATTTTAGGCGATATTGATGTTTCAATAGACAATTTGGAAATGAGCAACATCAAAAATATTGATTTAACACAGTCTGAATATCAATATACTGCGAAAGAAAAGACACGATCAGAGCCAAGACAGAAACGATTGCTGAGAAGATTGAAAGATAAAAGCGACCGTTGCTTTTAAATTCAGGGTGTTTGTTTTCCAAAAATTCAATGCCTTTGTAACGTACAAAGGGTTTGGTTAAAGTGAAATGAGCAGTGCCATTCATAGATCTTCCATAAACAATTCCACCAATATATTCTCGGTCGATACATTCACAAAGAGGTTCAGGATTATCTGTATAAAACTCAGAAAACGGCTGGTTGTCAATGATGCGACGAATAATTATACGCATTGATTTTTCAAATTTTCTTGTATTTTTCTTCATTATAATCAACTTCCTTTCGGAGCGATTATAGCACAAAGCGAAGAAGAATTACAACAAAACGAAAATAATTCACATTATCAAGAAGTGTCAATTATGAAAAACGGTAATCACACTCAGAACGGCAAGAATAGGACAATTTTACACACACATACACATTAAATATAAGACGAAGGGAGCGTGTTAATTATGGCCGGAGAATTGACCTGTTACAACATTCTTATCAAAGAGGACGGAACGGAAGTACCGTTCGACGATCTCACGGAAGAAGAAAGAGCGGATTTCGCCGAGCGTGCCGGTCAGAAAATGGCCGAAGCGTTTCAGGACTGGTTTTCAAGACACCCCGAAGAATTCTGAGGGGCAACACGGACAAGCATTGAGAGGAGCTTTTAAATGGAAAAGTTTATACATAAGCACATTTATTACATTGCCGCTACCTTGATTTTTTTGATAGGTCTTGTGGGCGGAATACTTATAGGAAGCATAACCGGACAAGCAGTACCCGAAAGCAAAACAACGGCAGTTTCCGATGAAGCAGATCACATTGTATCTGTTATGCTGTCGGACAAGCCGAAGAGTCTCGGAGAGTTCAAACTGACTGCATATTGCACTTGCTCGGAGTGCTGTGATGAATACGCTGACGGTTATACAGCAACAATGACCGAAGCTACGCCCGGAAGAACAATAGCTGTTGATCCCGACGTAATCCCTTACGGAACAGAGGTAATTATCAACGGCAATGTGTTTGTCGCCGAGGACTGCGGCGAAGCAATCAAGGGCAACCGAATTGATGTTCTCTGCGCTTCACATGAGCTTGCAGAACAGTTCGGTGTTCAATATGCGGAGGTTTACATTGCAAACGAATAAGGCTCGCTTGAGCCTTATATGAAGGCGTAGTCAAACGGTAAGACAACAGACTTTGACTCTGTGATTGTGGGTTCAATCCCCGCCGCCTTTGCCAAACCCATAGAAAACCCTCTGGATTGTTACCTCCATATATTTTTTATTCTTTCCATTTTATAAACTCAGAGGTTTGGAACGGACACCGATACAAGTACAGTAAAAAGGGCATTCGGTTGACGGCTCGGAACAGACGAGCAACATGGGAACGTAATTCAACGGCAGAAAGTTCGCTATATGGACAGATGTGAGTTCGACTCTCACCGTTCCCACTTGGGTGTTTTCCCATTTTTCCCCTTTCATAAATGATGAGCCACGACGGATGTGAATATATCATTGCTCTCGGAATCCGTGCGGTGAAAATCCGCAATATTTTTAGAAAAGGAGGTCAGAACGATGCAGCTTATATCAATGGTTGAAAGAATTCTCGGAGATGAACCGGGTGTTGAAGAGTTCACCGATGCGTTCAACAAAGCTCAGCAGAAACTTCACAGAATTATCCAACGTGAAGGCTCCGACGGCGGACTTCGTTTCGGCGGCAGTTATTTTGCACAGCTTATAGCCGAGCAGATAACAGAAAAGAGAGCCTCCGATTTAACAGAAGCTCTCTACAAAAGCAAAAGGCGCACTGCTCACACAGATACGCCCCACATCACATTGACTATTGTATCACTTAATGAACGATAAGTCAAGTAAAGAAAGGATGAAAACTTTGTCAGAAGTAATTGAAACCACTGCGGAACAGATTGTTGATGTTCCGACAGGTAATGATTTAATGGCGGTTACTCAACTGCCGGTTATCACAGAACAGCTTGAAACGCTTACAAACGTAATCAAGGCGAAAGTCGATTATGCACTCAGTCTCAGCGTCACTGAAGAGTCATATAAGGAAATCAAAAGTATAAGAGCCGATCTGAACGCAGATTACAACGACCTTGAACAGCGCAGAAAAGCAATCAAAAAGGCTGTCAATGCACCGTATGAGGCGTTTGAAGATGTCTACAAGAGATGTGTTACACAGAACTTTAAGCCTGCAATTGACGAGCTGGGTTCTCGTATCTCAGAGGTTGAAGCAGGTTTAAAGGAAGAAAAGAAGCAAAAGGTTTTGCAATATTTCAATGAGTATTGCGAGTACAAAAACATTGATTTCGTTTCGTTTGATTCGTTGGGATTGAAAATCAATATGTCGGGCAGTTTGAAATCTCTTAAAACTGCTGTTACAGAGTTTATCGACCGAGTTTCAGATGATCTTGAAATGATTAAGGTCCAGGAGCATTCGGCAGACATTCTTGTTGAATATAGGAAGTCTTTGAATGTGTCACAAGCAATCCTTACGGTACAGAACAGAATAAAAGCTATCGAAGCGGAAAAGACAATGCTGGCTGAGCGTGAAGCCGCTATGAGAAGTGCCGAAGAAGCCGCCGCAAAGGTTGATGAAGTCCTTGAAGAAATTGAACAGGATGAAGCATTTGAGGCTCCCGAACAGCTTCAGATGCCGACAGAAGAACAAATTGAAGAAGCACCGAGAAAGAAATATACGGTTGCGTTCAAGTATTCGACATACGATCTCAATTCAATCAGAGAAATCAAAAACATAATGGAAAGGAACGGAGAATATGAACAACTCTAATGCGGTTGCAGCACCGCAGAAACCAAAATTCAGCGTGGCTATATCTACCGACAAATACCGTAAACTCATAAACAATACCCTCGGCGATCCGAACAGAGCAAGACGCTTTGTTGCCGCTATTTCCTCAGCGGTTGCCGTAAATCCTGCTTTGCAGGAGTGCGAGGCGGGTTCAATACTTTCGGGGGCGCTTCTCGGTGAAAGCCTTAATCTCTCACCATCGCCGCAGCTCGGTCAGTATTATCTTGTGCCGTTTAAAAGCAAGGCGAAGAAAGACTGTGAGGGACGTATTATTTCACCCGAATGTACCAAAGCACAGTTTATCCTCGGCTATAAGGGATATATTCAGCTTGCAATCAGAAGCGGTCAGTACACCAAAATCAATGTTATTGAGGTCAAAGAAGGTGAGCTGGTTCACTTTGATCCGATAACGGAAGATGTTGATTTGAAGCTCATTGATGATTACGAAGCGAGAGAAAAAGCTCCGACTGTCGGCTATTGTGCGACGTTCCAATACCTTAACGGTTTCCGTAAGACAATATATTGGAGCAAAGAAAAGATGCTTTCTCATGCCGATAAATTCAGCCCTGCATTTTCAAAGGAAAGCTATTACAAGATACAGAACAGTCAGATTCCTGACAGGGATATGTGGAAGTATTCTTCATTCTGGTATAAGAACTTTGACGATATGGCAAAGAAAACAATGCTTCGTCAACTCATCAGCCGTTGGGGTGTAATGAGCATTGAAATGATTACCGCCTTTGAAAACGATAACAAAGAGATTGAAACTACGGCGAACGGCGATTTTGTTTCATCTGAAACTGAACCAACAGAAACACCGGCATTAAATTCACAGCCGGAGGTGACAGAGGTCGAGGAACAGGTTGACCTCAACAGCCTTGATTAAATATAACATCATTTCCACAGGCTCAAAGGGCAATGCAGTCATTATAGAAAAGGTCATACTGATTGACTGCGGTGTAGGCTTTAAAGCCTTAAAACCGTTTTATTCGGATCTGAGGTTGGTGTTACTTACACATATTCATTCGGATCACTTCAACAAGAGGACAATCAGACGATTAGCGGCAGAAAGGCCGACGTTGCGCTTTGTCTGTTGCAGATGGCTTGTTGAACCCTTGACAGCCTGTGGTGTATCAAAAAATAATATTGACGTTTTGGAGTTTAACAGACTGCACGGATACGATTTATGCAATGTTATCCCCGTTCCACTCGTTCACAATGTGCCGAATTGCGGTTGGAAGATACACTTTGCAAAGAAAGGCAAGATGATATATTGCACCGATACAAACAATATGAACGGCATAATGGCTCTTAATTATGACTTGTTTATGATTGAAGCCAACTACGACGAGGATGAAATAGAGGAGAGAATCCGTCAGAAGAAAGAAAACGGCGAATACGCCTACGAACTCCAAGTGATAAAGAACCATTTATCAAAACAAAAATGCGACGATTTCATATACCGGAACATCGGACCTAACGGCGGTTATGAGTATATGCATCGTCACATAGACAAAAAGGTGAGCGGCATTGATAACGACAGCAAAAATACTCAAGGTGGTTGATAATCAGCTTATATTGGCACCGGATGCAGACCTTTCAAGAGAAATCGCAAAGAAGCATATAGGAAAGGTTGAGCTTCGTTTAAACGACGGAAGAGCGATATCCAACGAACAGCGCAAGAAGATATTTGCGATTGTCAGAGATATTGCTATTTGGAGCGGACACGAGCCTGAGTACATAAGAGCTTTTTTAACCTGGGATTTTTGCTTAAAGTCGGGTGTCGATGCCTTTAGCTTATCAGATGTCGATATGACAACAGCAAAGGATTTCATAACATATTTGATTAACTTCTGCTTTTATAACGATGTTCCGACGAAGGACACGCTTCTCAATCAAACTGACGATATCGGGAGGTATCTGTATATGTGCCTTGAGCATCGTAAATGTGCAATCTGCAACAAGCCTGCGGAAGTTCATCACGTTGACCGTATCGGAATGGGCAGAGACCGTGAAAAGATAGTTCACGTCGGACTTAAAGCAATAGCTTTATGCCGAGAGCATCACGATGAAGCTCATCTCCGAGAGAAAGATCTCTTCAAAGAGTATTTTGTATACGGTATCAAACTGGACGAATATCTTTGCCGCTGTCTTAATCTCAATACCAAGAAAAGGCGGTGATCGTGTGGCTCGTCCTATAAAGGACGGGGTTGATTACTTTCCTAAGAATACAGACTTTTATCAGGATGATAAAGTCAGACTTTTAAGAGCAAGGTTCGGCGCGAAAGGTATGTATCTTTTAGATTACCTTTTGTGCGACTTATATGGCAAAAATGGATACTACATAGAGTGGAATGAAAACAAGTGCTTCTTAGTGTCAGACGGTGCGGGTTGTGGTTGTGATTCCGGCTTAGTAAAAGAATTCATTACCGGGTGCTTACAATGTTCTTTCTTTGACGAAAGGGTGTTCAATGTGTTTGGTATTTTGACTTCTTCTGGTATCCAGCGGCGCTATATAAGAATGTTTAACAGCCGTGACGAAATTCAAATAATTAAAGAATACTGGCTTCTGAATGTTGAAGATAAAAAAGACGTTCCGCTTAGTGTTCTTAATAAGATTACTTTTAAAAGCCTTAAAAGTACCGAAAACCCCGATAAAAGTACCGAAAACCCCGATAAAAGTACCGAAAACTCACAAAGTAAAGTAAAAGAAAATAAAGTAAATAAAAGTAAAGTAAATAATATTAGCTCGGAGCAAGTCGAGCTTGCAACCGAGCCGACAATAATTGCTTTACCGATGATTGACGGTAATGATTATCCTATATGCCAAAGTCAAATTGATGATTGGGCGGACGTTTTCCCGGCAGTAGACATACTGGCAGACCTAAAACGTATGAGAGCTTGGCTCAATGCCAATCCGACAAAGCGTAAGACCCCGAGAGGGATAAAAAGGTTCATTGTGACCTGGTTGTCAAAAACTCAAGACTCGGGAGGTACAAGAGGATATAGACCGAAGCCATCATACGATAAGACTGATCCGGCATCTTATACCGGAGAAGATGACAGCGAGGCGTTTTTAAGATATGCAAGAGAACTGGAAAACACGTAATCAGATATGTTCTGTTTGCGGCAATGAATATACACAAAGATATGTTCCTTACATAAATCTTTGGTGCGGCGAATGCGACTGTGTTATCAACCAAAGAAGAGCAGATGAACAGAAATGGCACGAGGCACAACGTCAACGCAAGATTGAAAGGAATATCCGTAACAGCAATATTCCGAGGTTATATACCGAAAGTACGTTTGAAACATTTGAAATGAGACCCGAGCTCAAAAGGGCATTTGACATATCAAAGAAATATGCTGAGCTTTTTCCAAAATTAAAAGAAAACGGCAAAGGGATATTGTTTATCGGCAATACGGGCAGCGGTAAAACACACCTTGCAATTGCCATTGCACACGAAGTCCTTAAGCAAGGCTATATTGTCAAATTTGCTTCTCTTACAAATGTAATTGCACAAGCAAATTGTGCAGGCGATTACGGAAAAACGGAAGCGGAAACGATTATGTCACTTTCAAAGTGCAGTTTGCTTATTCTTGACGATATATGCGTAACAAATGTCGGCGACAGATGGAAACGGGTTTTGTTTACGATCATTGATAATCGTGTCAATGATGTCAAACCTACGATCTTCACCTCAAACATTTCAAACGCCGAGGAAATAAAAACGCTGCTGAATGAACAAATTTATGACAGGATAACGGGTAGCTGCACCACTATCAATGTGACTGCTGAATCCTACAGAAGAAAGAAGAGATAAATAATGGCTGATTGTAACAAAACTATTGATTTTTTAAGAGAATATGCACGGATGCACGGGAAACAAAAGGCAAAGAAGGACAAGAAGAAAATGTATTGTGAAGACTGTCCTCTTGCTGATCTCAGAGCAAGATGTTACTCAAATTGTATCCAGGCAATGCTAAAATTTCCTAAAGACGCAATTCAGATTGTGCAGAAATGGAGCGATGAACATCCGAGAAAAACAATGATTGATCATTTAAAGACACAGCACCCAAAAGTACAGTTAGATGAAGATAATGTTCCGCCGTTTTGTCCGTCAAGTATAGGCTATGAAGAAGATTATAGCTGTGATAAGGATTGCATTAAATGTTGGAACAGACCTTATATAGAGGAGAATGACATATGAATAACCTTATATCAGAAGCAAATGACTTGTTAATGGCGGCGGGAATTGAACAGAACCCCGAATTACTCGGAAAGGCAATTAACAAAATCTCAATGCAGATTTCACAGGCGTTAATGCCGCTCAATCCAATGAATTTGCCATTCGTTACGGCGGTTCTTCTGAGTTATACAGAACTTCTTGAGAAGCAACTCAAGCAGGAGCAGTATGAAGCCTTTTTTGTAATGAGACAGATTATGAAAGACGATGCCGAAAAATACACGTTTAAAGTCCCAATAGCAGATATAAGAGGTGAATAACAATGCCGGATGTAATTAACTTGTTTGACTGTGATAAGGATTTCAAAGCGCTTGCGGTTGAACGCATAAATAAGGAGCAGAAAGACTTTAAAGGCGATAAGTACGGAAATGCAGTATATACATATGTTGCAAATTCGCTCAGAGATTTTTGCAATCAAGATGAACGCTTTGCAGAAGCCGTTGTTAAAAGCAACAGAGGATTTGCGGAATGTATCAAAAACATAATGAAGGGCTGCGGTAATGCAATCTCCGATATCGAAGTCTACCGTAGGGCGGCAAAGTTTTTCTTTCCGGACAGCGAAGTGAGCTTCATTATGACGATTAAACTCGGCGAGTTCCCGACGGAAAAATATCTTTCTCAAAAGAGTACTGTGGAAAGTGAGTCGAAAGTAAGCCAGACAAAGAAACCTGAGCCTAAGCAAAAAGCAAATGCAGAGAAAAAGAAAGATCAAAATATAATTCAACTTTCTCTTTTCGGTGAGGTGTGAATTATGCTGAACAAAAAAGAGCTTAAAAAAATTCCTCTTTGCCCGATTCCGAAAATCGGCAAAAAGGAATTGAAAGACACAAAATTTGTTACCGCAGTAAAGGTCGTCGAAAATCCAAAATGCGGACAAATCTTTGTTGCCGATAATTATAGCATTGATGATAACAAATTGCAAGTAAGATTTTTTGCAGACAGAAAGAACAGCATAGTTTATAAAGTTAAGTCGGATCAATGGGTAGACAAATATTTGACCCCGATGTTTACCGACAAAAACAATTCGTACCGATCTTGCGTTTCGGCTGCGGTCAATGAAGATATTGAAACTGCAAAACGTTTTTTCGACAATCAGTCCGAGTACTTTTATATGTCAAAAACCGGGTGGCAATATTACACTACCCACGGCATAATTGCGGTTATTGACGGAGCGATCCAAAGGCGAAAAGCAGAGAAAAGGCAAGAGGCAAACGACAGAGCGGAGGGCTTGTTTGAAGAAAGACGGCACTGGTTCCCGAAGTATAACGACAAGGTAAAAAAATTCTGCAATAATGTCGCTTTTAAAGAAACCTACATATTTTTCTCAAACAAAGGTTCGGATCATACACGGGAATGCACCTGTTCCCGATGCGGCAAATCGTGGATAACAACGGAAAACGTCAAACACAAGTCAGAAACGGTATGTCCAATGTGCAAAAGCAAGGCTTTGTGGTGGGCAGTACGATATGAACACTGCATAAGAAATATAACAACCAGCGTGACGCCTTATAAAAAGGAAAATCAGCTCATTTTACGGTGGGCAGTAGTAACAAGACGGTTCTCAGGGCAAAAGTCTTTAATCGTCTTTGAGGATGATGCTTACACGTTTTACCTGAACGAAAAAGGCAAACAGAAAATAGTGTCATATTTCAAAACCAGCAATTATTATGCAAGTGGAGAGTTCACAAAGGCTTTTATCAATCAAACTTGCTATCATGATGCCTATGTTTATACCGGAGATTTAAAACGGATATTCGGCTATAAGCATTACAACGTTAATTTTTCGGAAGTGTTAAAGACCCAAAATAGTCCAATGAACTTCATCGGACTTTTAGATAATTTGAAGAACTATCCGCAAACCGAATATCTTTGCAAAATGGGATTGGCATCGTTAGCGTCTTATTTTACTCAAACTGATTTTTTAAATGACGGTTGCAGGATAAAAAGGCAATATCTTGATATGTACCGTAATATGGGCGTGACTGTTCCGGAACACAGGATTATAAACAGCACAGATAGGTTTGTTCACGAAAACTATTTAAAAGAGATAAGAAGGTTACACAAAGACGGAATGACGTATGAATGTCTGCAACAGGCTGTTCAATATCAAAGACCTGACATATTGCATGATTATATCTTACGTCAAAAAGCCGTAACGGGTGATCCGATTTCACACATAAATTATTGGCTTAGGGATTACTACAATATGTGTGACAGCCTTGATGTTCCGATAATGGGGCAGACTGCAAGGCCGAAAGATTTAAAGAAAGCTCACGATATAATCCTCAAAAGATACAATGAGGTTAAAAATCAGATTGATGCAGAAAAAAGCAAGGCGGCATTAGAAATTGTAAATCAATGGTTTAAAGGCTATGAAAAAGACGGTATGTGCATACAAGTTCCGCACGAAAGAGCTGACTTCATTCGTGAGGGACAGGCACTCAGCCATTGCGTAGGAAACGAACGTTACTATAAAAATCATATTGCAGGAACGCAAATGATATTTTTTATTCGCAAAGCTGCGTTACCGGACAAGCCGTTTGTAACCTGCGAGATTGATATGCGTACGGGCATGGTGCTTCAATGCTACGGCTTTGGAGACTCTGTTCCGCCGAAAGAAGTGAAAAGGTTTGCAAAAGACTTCGCAAGGTTCATTCAATCTCGGATTTCAGTTGTAAGAAAGGCGGGATGATTTTGATACAAAGAATATATCCGCAAAAAGCCGGTGCCTTAAATGAAGCCGAACGGCTTGAAATAGCAAAACTGCTTATAAAGGCAGGATATACCGTAAAAATCGGAACTGAAAAACCGAAAAATACAAACGTTTATTTCATTGAATATTGGGATGAACAGACAAAGAATGATACATAAAAGGAGTGTACATATATGAAAGTCGAAAAGACTGAAATTGCAACAAAATTGAAAAAGCTGAAAGGTTTTGTGAAGTCCGAAAAAGAAACGGTGTTGGGAATTCTTTACAAAGACGGAATGCTAATTGCTTCCGACGGTGAGGTGATAGCGAAAGCTGTATTGGAATGTCAGCCTGCACTGGATGAAACATTTGTGATACCGATAACGGCAGTCAATTTTATTGATAAACTCCCACAGGGAGTCGCAGAGATTACAGCGGATAAATCAACCGTTAAAATTAAATGCGGCAAAGCAAAAGGAACATTTGCAAACGTATCAGTTTTTGGGGGATTTGATGATGAGACGAAGTGGACTGCGGTATTCTCGGATGAAAACGGTGAGGTCTTTGAGAAAATCAAAGAAGTTATTCACTGTTCGTCAAAAGATGCAAACGGATCAAACGTAACGGTCAAAGGTGTGTATTTTGACACATTGGATGGGGAAGCGTCAATTGTAGCATGTGACGGATTCAGAGCTGCGGTATCACATTGCAAATGCCGGTCTGAGGCAAAGCCTATTTTAGCTCTCGCTGCGACACTTCAAAAGATTATGTCATTACATAACGGTGAGCCGACAGAAGTCTTTACCTCAGGAAACAAAGCGATGTTCAGATTCGGTGACTATGAGATAATCACCAAACAGTTGAGCGGAACTTTTTTGGATTATAAAAAGATATTCACAGCCGAACCCGGAAAGGCGGTTTTCAAAATATCAAGGAGCGGCGCTTTGGATATTCTGAACAGAGCAGAAGCCTGTATCGGAGGAGCACAAATTCCCGTTATGCTTACTGCTTCGGAAGATAAAACCGTTACCTTCGGCGTTTTGTCGTCAACAACGGAATTTAATGAGTCAGCCGAGATTGACGGCGTTATCACAGAGACGATTGAAATAGCTTTCAATCCAAGATATCTGATTGACTGCATAAAAGCATTTCCAAAAGAGCAAATCGAAATGACTCTTTACGGCCCGACACGCTTTGCTATGTTTTCTGCAGGAGAACTTCAACAGATTATACTTCCAGTCAGAACAAGGAGAAATAAATAATGGCGGACATAAATACAGCGACATTCACTGGTCGACTTGGCTCGGACATTGAACTTAAATGCACACAGTCAGGCGCTTCGGTCTGTTCGTTCTCTATTGCCGTTGAGAGGCGAAAAGGTAAGGACGAAGAAACAGCAACGGTGGATTGGATTGACTGCGTTGCGTGGAGATCAACAGCCGAATATTTGTCAACATATTACGGAAAAGGCAGAAAAATCGGTGTTTCGGGAAGACTTCAAACCCGTATATGGGAAGATAAAAACGGACAGAAAAGAAAATCTGTTGAGCTTATCGTTGAAAGCGTAACGCCTTGTGACAGCAAGAGGTCAGATGCAGCGGAACAGAATGTTGCAAATATAGATCATTCCGATTTTGAGGAAATTCCGGGCGAAGAAGATTTTCCGTTTTAATTTGAAAAGCCCCCATCTGAAAAGGTGAGGCAGAAAGGAAAAAACAATGATTTTTGAATTTAATATTATGAGCTTTGTTTTTGGCGGATTTTTCGCCTACGGACTCTTGGGTATAGGTTTAGTTGTATATTGCTTGATCTGCGGAGGAAAAGACGATGACAAGTAATGCGAATTGGCAGGGCAACTTGTTGATAAACAACAAGCGTGAAATCCTTGCCGGAGTTATTCGTAATAGCGGCGGATTTGTCGTTGTTGCATTCAGGTCAAAGAGCTATATTGACTTTGACGGATTTCAAACTTTAGAAGACGCAAGATGCTTTGCGGAAAGGGCGGTCGGATAATATGAAGCTACATACTGTATCGGATGTTTTTGAGCTTATGGGTACTGAAATACGTCTTGTTGGAGGAAATGGCTGGTCGAGTCCGATTTTTAAGGTTATCAGCAGTTATTCAGCAACTCAATGTGAGCGAACTTTTATTTTTCCGCCGGAACATAACGTATTTAAAGCGTTGCAGAGAAATCCCAATGTTTTTATTTCAACGGGTGACAGTCTACTAACAATTTTTGATTGCGGTGAAATACTTGACTGCGGAAAAGTTGTTGCATCGTGGGCAAAAGTTGAGGTGGTTTAAAAATGACTGAACGTGAAACACAGAAAAAGATAATTCTTGAGCATCTGTCAGCAGGTGAAAAATTGACACCTGCCGACGCATTCCGGCTTACGGGGTCAACACGTCTGTCTGCTCGCATATATGACCTCCGACGTGACGGACATGTTATCAACACTGAAATGATAACGATTCGCAACCGCTTCGGCAGAACGGCAACGGTCGCACAGTACAGTATGGAGGCGAACTCTATTGAGCAAGTACAATAATCAAAAAATCAGAGTAGGCGGAGAATTGTTTGACAGCAAGCGTGAATATAACCGTTGGTGCGAATTGCGCTTGCTTGAGCGCTCCGGCATAATCCGCAACTTACAACGACAGGTGAAATTCCGCTTGATTGACAGTCAGAAAACGCCGGAGCGAACAGAACGCCCGTGTGATTACATAGCTGATTTTGTGTACTACGAAAACGGTAGCCGTGTTGTTGAGGACTGCAAAGGAATGAGAACCGACGTGTATAAAATCAAACGTAAACTTATGCTTGAAAAATATAACATCTCGATTAAGGAGACTTGACTATGAATACTAAAAAGATGAGGATCGTCCTTGATGATGGCGCATATATGCCTGTTAGAGGGCACAAGACAGATGCAGGGCTTGATATAAAAACGCCGAAAGATGTTACTGTTCCTGCAAAAGGATCGGTAATTGTTGACACGGGAGTACATATTGAATTGCCGCCGAATACAGTTGGAATGCTTAAAAGCAAAAGCGGACTGAATGTTAAATACGGAATAACCTCAGAGGGCGTAATTGATGTCGGATATACAGGCTCAATTGTTGCAAAGCTCTATAACCATAGTGAAACACATGTCATTTTGAAAAAAGGTAACAAGATTACCCAACTTGTTATTCTTCCTATTGTTCCGGTTGAATTGGAACAGGTGAGTGAACTGACGGCTACAGAGAGAGGATCGGGCGGATTTGGCTCTACGGGTAGATAACCATGAAATCAGTAATAAGAACGGAATGTCTGCCGAAGGAGCAGAGGGTGGCTATTCGGAGGGCATGTCAAAATGAGATAAAGGACCACAACAGGCGAATGCTGAAGCTGGCATGTATCGCACTGCACCGGCGGTACGGATTCGGACGTGAACGGCTTTTCGCCTTTATCGAAGAAATGTCGGAGCTGTCAAGCGGCAGAACGGACGACCCGGTCTATTGGCAGCATATAGATAAGCTTCTCACCGAAACACTCAAAATGGAGTGGGATACCGAGAACTATGAAGAAATGGGGGAGTAGATCCATGAATGTAATAGAAAGAATGAATGCAATTAACGCAGAGCAGAAGATCGCTACTTTTATGGCGAAAGAAAAAGAAAATTATGATTTCAAGAAAAGATACGCAGAAATCAGAGTTAATGAGTTTATTTCGGAATGTGATAAGAGAGACTTAAATTGTCACGTTTCCGTAGGAGGATTGGACAGTATTACACTTTTCATGTTCATCAAATCACTTGGATACGATGTGCCGGGCATTTCGGCAAGCTATCTTGAGGATAAAAGCATACAACAGATTCATAGGCAGTTGGGCATTGAATCAGTACATCCTATTAAGGACAAGAACGGGAAAGTCTGGACGAAGCAAAGAGTTTTACAGGAATTTGGATTTCCGGTTCTTTCAAAGGAACTTGCAGGAAAAATTGAACTTTTGCAAAATCCAAGTGAAAATAACAAGACTGTAAGACATGCAATCATCACCGGAGAAACAGGAGAATACGGCGGGTGGCAGAAAAACTCTCGAATGAAAATGTCACAAAAATGGCTTGAAAAGTTCGGCGGATATGAAAACGAAAACGAGGGCGTCAATTATGAAAAGCCCGACTTTAAAGTGTCGTCGAAGTGTTGCTATTATCTCAAAGAGAAACCTTGTGACGATTGGGCGAAGGAACACAATTCGGTGCCGTTTTTAGGCTTAATGGCATCGGAAGGTGGACGCCGTGCAAAATCTTTGAGACTAAATGGCTGTAATTACTTCGGCAAGTCCACGATCCGCTCAGCTCCATTTGCTATTTTTTCTCGACAAGACCTTTTACAGCTCGCTATTGACTTAAACGTTCCTGTCCCCGAAATCTATGGCACTATTGAAAAAGACGAAAAAGGGCAGTTAAGAACTACAGGTGCACAGCGAACCGGTTGCTCAATGTGTGGATTTGGAATCCATCTTGAAAAGAGGCCGCACCGTTTTGACCAATTAAAAGAACGCAATCCGAAAGAGTGGGAATATTGGATGTTTAACTGCTGTACTGATGTCAATGGCAACAAATTCGGCTGGGCAAAGATACTGGATTACATAGGAGTTGGGTATTAAGGAGGTAACAGTATGGGCTTAAAACAGCAGCCGAAATGTAAAGACAGGACATGTCGCTTCTGCGATGATGATACTTGCGAGGACTGGGAGGAAAAAGAAGAAAGAAAAGAGGTTTTCAATGATGAGATACTATGAAATCAACGAAGCAGCAGCACGACAGGCACGGCAAATGTGGTCGTTTAGCGACTACAAAGAGGGCAGCAAAACAGCAGAGTACAAAGCAGAGGTTGACAAGTGTTACAGCCTTATTGACAAGCTACCCGACGATTTGAAAGAGAAAGGCGAAGCGATAGCAGACAGATACGCCCGCCGCCTTGCTGAATGGTATAACAAGCAGTTCAGAATTGAAATGATGTGTCCGTCCGTGATGATTAGCGGAGGCAGTAATTTCCCCGTAAGAAAGAAAGAAAAGCAGAACGCCGCACAAGATAGACATTATCAGCTATATCAAGAAATTCAACAGATACCCGAAAAAATCAATAAGTTGTTAAGGGGTTCAAGCGTTATTAAATCAGGCGACACCGACGCCTTAGAACAGTTACAGAAAAAGGTCGAAAAAGCCGAAGCATTACAAGCTGAAATGAAAGCGGTAAACGCTTATTATAGAAAGCACAAGACATTGAAAGGCTACAAAGACTATATCGACGAGAAAGCGGCAGAGCTTGACGAAGAAATAAAAAACAGTCTATACGGCGTACCGTTCCCGCCGTATGCGTTACAAAATAATAACGCAAAAATCAGAAACACAAAGGCAAGAATTGCACAGCTTGAACGGCTCAAAAAATCGGCAGAAACAGCCGCAGAGCAGCCGAAAGACGAATACAAGACCGATTTATTTAAGGTAGTCGAAAACGCTGAAATCATGCGTTTGCAGCTCATTTTTGACGGCAAGCCCGACGAAGATACAAGAACGGTTTTAAAGAAAAACGGTTTTAAGTGGTCACCAAAAAATACGGCGTGGCAAAGACAGTTGACACCAAACGCAAAATACGCCGTGAAGCGAGTTATCGACGAATTAGCATTAGAATATAAGGTGGTGAGAAAGAATGACCGATAAGAAAATTACTGATGAGGAAATTAAATCCTCATTAGAAGTGATTGCCACTACACGCAATTGTAATGAATGTAAAATCCGTAATTGTAAATGGGGAACTTGCAACTGCTCTCAAATAACCGCTAATGCTGCTCTTGACCTTATCAACCGCCAAAAGGCTGAGATTGAGAGACTGAACGAACACTATAAAAATTTAGCTAAAGCAAGCGTACGACACGCCTTTGACACGGAGAATGATAGACAATTATTGTACGAATACCAAAATATATTTTTAGAGTTAGGATACGGATTGAGGGAAGTGCAAGACCTCAAGTTGAAAGAAATAAAATCGTGGAAAGACCGAGCAATTTGGCACATTAAAAGGGTTGACCAACTTGGCGAAGAACTTAAAACTGCAAAATCCGAAGCTATCAAAGAGTTTGCGCAAAAAGCGGCAATAGAACTCACAAATGCTTATAGTTCCGAGTATGCGCGCTGGATAGATGATACGTTAAATAATCTTTTAGAAGAATTGGTAGGTGATAACAAATGAGCTGCGAATATTGCAAAGGCAGAGCGTACACTAAAAAGCCTTTAACTGTTGATTATTCGATGAGAACGATAAGCGGTAACTGGTTGCCGAGAAAGGACGGAGACGTATGAGCATAGTGCTATTTGCAATGATTGGAGCGGCGATTGACGCAGGAACCTTTTACTGGGTTATGTTTGCAATATATTGTTTGTTTCAGGTCATCGGATGGATAACGAAAGATTGAAAAACCGAAAGGAGCTAAACGTGAATTTCAACGATTCTCACATTCCGATTTGCAATGTGAATTTTATAAACGGCATAAACACATCACAGGCTTTTTATTGCCCAAATTGCGGTAAAAGGCTCAAAGTAAATCAAAGACAATGTGAATGCGGGCAACTGCTCAGATGGGATATCGAAGGAGGAAAGACAATGCAGTTAAACGATATCGTGAAACTTGCGGCAAAAGTCGGAGCGGAGGCGGCAACGGCGGAAGCTGCACGAAAAGAGAATCAGCGGCAGAAAGAACTGAAAGACAGACGGCTTTATAACACAAAGCTCTTGCTTACAAATTACCGTGAGTTTAAGGCTTGCAGTAAAGAAGCTATTTTCAAGGCTTCACAGGCGGATGAGCTTATCAGTGTGCTTGATTTGATGTGGGACCCGAACAATCGAACCGATGCAGTGGTTGAGAGCATAAAGAAGTCAGCGATAAAGACGAAGATCATTATGACACACATTGACGCTATGCTGTCGGTGTACGGTGAGATCGTTGCGGTTTCGGATAACGATATTGACCGCCGCCGGTACTACATAATGAAAGCAAGATATATTGATGATGAAGCTCGAAGCATACAGAGCCTTGCGAAAGAGTATTTCATTGATGAACGAACCGTTTACTTTGATCTCGATATAGCCATAGACAAGATGTCAAAGCTCCTTTTCGGCATCGAAACGATACGCAATGATTGAACTTCAAAATGTCTTCATTGACTATTCAGAAGCGGTGTAGTATAATGATATCGTAAAATTTTATGTTGAGAGAAGCACTGCGGATTGTATGGTTCGCAGCGCTTTTTTGGTGTATGATGAATTCTGAATTGATAAGTGCAAAGAACATAATTGTTGCAGGTGAATATGATTTTCCTGTTATGAGAAAATGCAGAGCAATTCCAAATCAGTTATTGCCGTTTAACTATGCAAAAACAGCTAAAGATTATGATTGCTGGCTTCATTTCTTTATAGACGATTATCAATTTGAGAGACTTTGGAACAGCCCTCAAAGATATTTACCTCTTATTAAGAAGTTTAACGGAATCTTGGCTCCCGATTTTTCCTTGTTTTCGGATATGCCGAAATCTCAGCAAATATATAATTGCTGGCGAAACAGAGTTTTGTCTGCATGGTTGCAGGATAACGGAATCGAAGTAATACCTGTGATTGAGTGGAGCGATAGAAAGTCGTTGGAATGGTGTTTGGATGGAATACCACTGAACAGTACAATTGCCGTTCAGACAAACGGATGTTTTAAGAGTTCGGCTACAAAGTTGAGTTTCATAAAAGGAATGGATTATGTATGTGAAAAGCTGATGCCAACGTCTTTAATTATATATGGCAGGGGAAACGAATACAAAAACTATTTTCCAAACGTACATTTATTTGAATCCTATTGTCAAAATTTAAAAAAGAGGTTATAATATGGGTGGCGAAAAAGATTATTTGGAGTCTGGAGGATTTTCAAAGTATGAGTATAGAGAGGTTGGATATACCGATAATGGTATAAAAATTATACAGAAAAAGCACGGTAAAGCCAATACTCCGATGAAATCAAACACTCCAAATACAAATTATGCAAAGATAAACAATAGATCTAAAGAACTGGATCAAGTGACATCTTACAAAGGCAGGCAGAAGCAGAAAGACATTGACACAGGCCATATCCACGTTAATCCTGGGGATAAGCGCAGATTTGAAAAAGAAAACATACATGTGCACGACTATGTGAACGGCAAAAGACTACAGAATGCGCGCAGTCCATCAAAAAAGGAAAAACGTATGATAATGATTGCCAGATATGGAGGGAAAAAGTGAAGTATTTAGGATTTGAAAGCCTTGAAGAAATGGATGAGGCCATCAATTGCGGCGGATTTGACATGGTACAAGGTGACCAGGGTGTCTACTTTGATGTTGACGGCTGGGGTTACCGTGTTTATGAAGATGGTGTTGACAGACCGTATATGGACAACCATTATGCGACACTTCAGGAAATGATTGATAACTATGTTTTCCCGGACGGAACTCCGCTAAAGGGATTGGTTGACGGAACTATTCCTGAAACAGGCGATGAATAAACAAATTGAATGATTATGAAGCAGACAGAATTACGCTGTCTGCTTTTTCTTTTGCAGATTAACATAACAGCGAGGTGGTGAAAGTGACTTGAAAACCAAAAGCCCCGAAAGGGAGAAAGCACGCAAATTGTACCTTAAAAGCAATAAGACAGCAAAGAACAAAGAGATAGCCGAAAAACTTGGAGTTTCGGCATCGCTTGTTGCGAAATGGAAGAGCCAGGACAAGTGGGACAGCGAAGATTTACCGAAAGAAAAGGTAAAAAGTAAAGGTAAAAACAAATCAAAAGGTAAACCTGGAGCTCCTTTTGGTAATCATAACGCTTTCGCAAACCGAGGCGGTCCGCCTCTTGGGAGTGTCAACGCATTAAAACACGGCGGTTACAGCCAAGTGTATTGGGATACGATAGACGAAGCCGAACGTGCTATGATACAGGATATGCCCGAAGATGAAGAAACAATGTTGCTCGATCAGATCAAGCTGTTTTCGGTAAGAGAACGGCGTATAATGCAAGCAATTGAAAAGGTAAAAGGTAAAGACGAGCAGATGACAAACACAACGGTAAAGACAGAAGTGCGAGTTGATAACGATAACAATGAATCGGAGGACGAAAGCTCCAAACCGTACAAATTGGTAACGTTAACCGAAAACAAGCATAACGTTGTGGCAAGGCTTGAGGACGAGCTGACAAGGGTACAAAGAGCTAAAAGCCAGGCAATAGCGACACTTTCAAAATTGAATATCGAAAAACAAAAAATTGCACTCATAAAGGAAAAGGACGATGTGGAAATCGAAGATACGTCAGAAACGGATGCGGTGATATATGGCGAAAACATTTCATCAGAGTAAAACCATTCCGTATAACTTCGGGCAGAAACACATTGACTATATCCGAAAGAGTGCAAATTGTACTTATAACGTAGCTGAGGGCGCAGTTCGTGCAGGAAAGACGATAGACAATGTTTACGCTTTCGCTCACGAGCTCTGCACAACACCGGATAAGATTCATCTTGCAACAGGCTCGACGGCGGCAAACGCAAAGCTGAATATAGGCGATGCGAACGGCTTCGGGCTTGAATACTATTTCAGAGGCCAGTGCCGTTGGGGCAAATATAAGGGCAATGAATGTCTTGTGATACAAGGACCGTCAACCGGATACAAGCAAAAGGTTGTTATCTTTTCGGGTGGGGCGCTTGCAAACAGCTATAAGAAAATTAGGGGAAATTCATACGGAATGTGGATTGCGACAGAGATCAATCTGCATCACGACGATACGATAAAAGAAGCGTTTAACCGTACACTTGCGTCGAAGAGGCGTAAATTCTTTTGGGATTTAAACCCTGATAACCCGAATGCGCCGATTTATGTCGACTACATAGACAAGTATCGCAAAAAAGATGCCGACGGTACGCTGATCGGCGGCGTAAACTATGAACATTTCACGATTTTCGATAACATAAACATTTCCGAGGCTTCGCGGCAGGCGACGATAAGTCAATATGATGTCGGGTCATTATGGTACCGACGTGACATTGAGGGCGAGCGTTGTATTGCCGAGGGTCTCGTTTATGCTTTATTTGACGAGAAACGGCATATAGTTGACGATATACTTCCGCCGAGCCCCCGACATCGTTATTTTGTTTCGATCGACTACGGCACAGTCAATCCGTTTGCCGCAGGCTTGTGGGATGTTGATGAAGCCAATAAAACAGCGACAATGCTTCGGGAACTGTATTATTCCGGCAGCAGCAACAACCGAAAGAGCGATGAGGAATATTACAAAATGCTTGATGAGTTCATCGGCGAATATGACGTTGAGTGGATCGTAATAGATCCGTCGGCTTCTTCGATGATAGAAGCGATAACAAGGCACGGAAAATATATCTGTGTCGGAGGTCAGAATGATGTCAGAAACGGTATTCAATGTGTTACACGTTTTTTGAGAGCCGGAAATCTGCGGTTCAGTAGAAGCTGTGAGAACACATTCAGAGAATTTAGGTCGTATTGCTGGGATAAGGAAGCAAGCGAGAAAAACGGCAAGGACGAAGTAATTAAGAGGAACGATCATGCAATGGATATGATTCGTTACTTCTGTTATACAACCCTCAGAACAATATTCTGGTGGGTTACAGGAGAATAAGAGGCGGTGAATAATATGAGCTTTGGTTCTCGTCTCATAGGGAGGATCAGAAGAATGTTTAATTTAACAATGAAGAATGCCTCGGAGGCGTTCGGTATAGATATCATCCATTCCCCGGAAATGTATGCGGCACAAAGCAAGTGGAACTCCATTATTACGGGTATTCCGCCTTGGCTTGATGCTGAGGATGATATTGAAACGGTAAATCTTGCTTTGCTTATGTGCAATACAAGAGCAAGGCTGACAACGCTCGATATAGGCGTTGCAATGAGCCAATCTCCGAGAACAGAATACATGCAAAGCGTAGCTGATAATCTGTTATCAAAGGTCGGGGAGAAGCTGTCGAGAGGGCTTGCTCTCGGCGGAATGATGATCAAGTATAACGGCGAGTCATGGGACATCATGTACCCCGGGCAGTTTGCTGTTACGGATAAGGACAGCAACGGCAATATACAGGGCGCGATTTTTTCGGTTCAAAAGGTTCAGGGCGATTCTATATATAAAAGGCTCGAATGGCACAGATTTGAGCAAAGCGGAACCGGTAAGACTTATCAAATTACAAACAAGGTGTTCAAAAGTCCTTTGAACGGTAATGATGAGCAACTCGGCAAACCTGTTAAGCTCAATGCTGTTGAAGCGTGGAAAGACATTGAGCCCGAAGTAAGAATAGCAAATCTCGATAAACCGTTATTTGCCTATTTCAGAGTGCCCGGGGATAATTTCATTGACGAATCGTCTCCGCTCGGTGCTTCGGCGTTTGCGGGAGCGATATCTGAGCTTAAAGCGGTTGATGTCGCAATCAGCCGTAAGAATGCAGAAGTTGAGGACAGCAAGCATATTACTTTTGTCTCACAGGTTGCTATTCAATCGGCACAAAAGCAGGGAACGAAACTTCCAAGGTTCGTTAAGGGGCTCGGCGTCGGAATTAACGCCAATGAAAACTCGGCTATACATGAGCACGTTCCAACAATGCTGACGGATCAGCGCATTAAGGATATCAACTTTAACCTTTCACTGGCAGGAACAAAATGCGGCTTCTCTGAGGGCACATTTGTTATGGACGGTCAGGCGGGTATGATTACAGCAACACAGGTTGAAGCCGATGACCGTGACACAATTCAGTTAATAAAAGATACCCGCGACGCCCTCAGACTCGCACTCGATCAGGCACTTTACGGTGCAGATCAGATCGTAACGCTTTACAACCTTGCTCCGCTCGGACTTTATGACATTGATTATAATTTCGGCGATATTACATATAGTTACGAAGAGGATAAGGCTTCGTGGAAGCAATATGTAATTCAAGGCTGGGTTCCCGCTTGGAAATATTTTGTAAAGTTTGAGGGTATGAGCGAGGAAGAGGCAAAAGCTCTTGCTGCAGAAGCACAATCGGCGAAGAAAGGCTTATTCGAGGAGTGATATAAATGCTTACTCCCGAAGAATTAGCAACCATTGCCGAAACAATGCAGCCGCACCTTGATGAACTGAATATGTGGATATCACAAGATATGATTCGCCGCTTTATGGCTCGAATGGGACGTGGCGAAAAAGATCTTTTGAGCGGTACCGATCAATGGCAGGCGCAGGTTTACAAAGAAGCGGGCGGTTTGTATGAGGACTTACAAAAGGAGTTACATAAATTTACAGGCAAGTCCGAAGATGAAATCAAGGCTATTTTTGAAGATGCGGGTATAAGAGCTTGGAATGCAGACGACATTTTCTATGTTGCACAGGGCTTTGAGTCGGTACCGTTGCTCAGCTCGGAGCGAATGTTAAATATCCTGACCGACTGTTATCAAAGGACCAACAATGAGGTATATAACTTTACGAGAACGACAGCAAACGAGACTCAGCGGCGGTTTATCAAACTGCTTGATTCAACGCATATGAAAGTAATGAGCGGTGCACAATCCTATACAGCGGCGGTCAAAGAAGCTGTCAATGAGCTCGCAAGCACGCAAACAGAAGTTATTTATCCGTCGGGACATAAAGATACAATTGAAACAGCGGTTCTCAGAGCCGTAAGAACGGGCGTTGCACAGGCAAGCGGCAATATGACGCTGCAGGGAATGGAAGAGCGAGATTGGGATTTGATAAGAGTCTCGGCTCATCTCGGCGCACGTTACGGTGACGGCGGTGAAAATCCGGGGAATCATTACTGGTGGCAAGGCAAACTATACAGCAGAACGGGCAGAGATAAGCGTTATCCCGACTTTATATCATCAACAGGCTACGGCTCGGGTGAGGGCTTGTGCGGTTGGAATTGCCGTCACTCATACGGTCCGGGAGATCCTGATCATAATCCTTACAAGGAATACGATGCAGAGGAAAATAAAAAAGCCTATGACCTTTCACAAAAGCAGAGAAAGATTGAGCGTACTATCCGAGCGGACAAGCTGAAGGTTAAAGGACTTCGAGAAGCAATCGACTGTGCAGAGGATAAGACTTTAAAAGAAGAACTGTCCGAGGACTACGAAAAAGCTTCTGCAAGGCTTTCAATGCATAATGCAGAATATAACCATTTTTGCGAAAACAACGGTCTGAAACGCTATGATGACAGATTATCAATAGCCAAGTGGAACAGGTCGGAGGCTATGAAAGCGGCGAGAAAAGCACAAGAACATCATAAGCAATGGAAAAAAGAAATTGGCGCAGATTCTTTGCCGGATTCTCTTGAAAAATACTACGATATAAAGTATAATAATCCCAAAGAATATGAACTTATTAAGGGATATTCATATGCGGTTAAGAGTGCTCAAATATCTCCGCTTGTTGGATACGATTACTATAAAGATGTTGCAAAAAACATAGAAGAAACTTTTATAGGAAAACTAACGTCAGACGGAAAAGAGATAAAAGCATTTACGCCACACTTTGTAAATCGAACAATCGGTTATACGGCAGAGCCTCACAAGAATATGCGGCAGGGAACACCGTTGGAATACTCTTTGGAAGCATTAACAAAAGGAACTGCCACAAATCCCAGAATAACAAATGGTGATCTCCGTTGTAGATATTGTGGAGAAAAGGCTTTTGTTACATTTAGTTTGACTGATGGTAAAATTGTTCAATGCAATTTGAGAAGTAAGGAGTGATCTTAATGGTAAAAATTAAAAATGAAGATATTGAGTTTTTAAAGAAAAATATCTTTAATAATGATACCGAAAAGTTAGATAAGTTATTGAATTCTAAAAATATCAATGACCTTCTTGATGAATTGGACAATTGGTTAGCTTTTGAAGGATTTGATAAAAATTACAATCTTAATAAAGTCGGTCTTCGGGTTCAAGAGATTTACGACTATATATACGCATATAACTGTTCGTAAGGTATATAAGTGGCAATGACTTGTTTTAAGAAAATATATATAGAAAATTGAAAAAATTATATGACGGCTGTCACAAATGATGTGGCGGCTTTTTCTATGCCCGAAAACAAATAAACAGGAGGATTGAAATTGAAAATATTTATATCACAGCCCATGATGGGCAAGTCGGATGAGCTTATTGCCG
>OIZX01000014.1_pt1 | contig 164433 bp, 151 predicted proteins | sample 1588621 | NCBI WGS metagenome assembly OIZX01 (sample SAMN03283276) | human gut metagenome | biome: human-associated habitat; material: feces | host: Homo sapiens | place: Peru | collected 2012 | reverse complement strand
CAGCAGGGAAAGAGCTTGCTCTTAACCTTCAAACAAACAATTCAAAACAGCTTCTTATTGTTCAGTAATGATTCGTACCGGGCCGAGGAGGCCGGAAGGGAGGAGTTTGTCGGTGGACTTGTAGAAGCGGCGGATGGCGGTGACGGGGTGTTTCTCGCCGGGTTGCACATCGCCGATCATACGGTTGCGCCAGACGTTGGTGATCTTGATTTCCAATAGGTTGTCTCCTTCTTTGAGAAGCGGCTTGATGTCGGCGGTTCTGAACGGGGCCTTCCAGAGGACGCAGGCTGGGGTGCCGTTGATGGAAAGGTCTGCGATGTTCTTCACGACTCCAAGATCTATGAATATCCTTGCGCTGGTGGCCAGCTGGGTGGAGTCGATAGTCACCGTGGTCTTGTAGATGGCGGTGCCGGAGAAGTATTTCACGATCGGGTTCTCCTTCCTGGTCCAGGACACCAGTTCCGGGAACTCCTCGTCGGCGGTGCCGCCGTTCTTCTGGTTGAAATGCACCTGCCAGGTCGAGGTGACGGTCTGGATTGTGGTCGCTTCGACAGGCTCAGCGACCGAATTTTGCTGGTCTCTGAGAGATATTCCTTGGTCACTGAGCTTGCGTTGTGCTGAGCTTGCCGAAGTATCGAAGTGGCCGGCACTCACCAGCGAATCAACCGGGTGAACTTCAGTAGAGTCCGATGTGCAAATCATAGTTGTGTCTGTCGTATTGACAAACACAGTGTCGATGGTCACCTTGATCTGCGGCCTGTTTGACAGCACGACGAACCTTGCGTCGGCGGAGAGCAGCGGAAGCGAGACGGTCGAACGGCCGTTGCCTAACTTGACATCGGCGTCCGTGACATCCCCATTCTCAGGATTGAATATGGCCGCGAACTTACCGCCGTCCCGGAAACTGAGTTCAACATTGGAATCCTTTCCGGAGAAGTTTCTCACCCAGTAGATCTGTGTGCTGTCCGGTAGGGTTCTGTGGACATATTTAAAGTCTCCGTAACTGTCCGGAGCGTTCGCCGGCGCCTCGACAGCATTTTCCTGGTCACTGAGCTTGTCGAAGTGACCTGCGGAGCCACCTGTCGCTTTGATGGTTGGTGAGCTATGCCGAACCACAGGCTCCGCGACCGGTGAAGTGACCGTGGCCCTGAAATCCGGCTGAATCCCGCTGCGCCTCAAACAGTCTTCAAGCCCTTTGGCAAATACATTCTTCCTGCGCGAATGCCAGATGTCATCCACAATCGAGGCGAAAGCCCTGTCGTCAGCCTTGAGCCCCGCGCAACTCTTCGGCTCCTTGCCGCAGATGATCACCCCAGCGTCGGCGAACTCCTTTATCTTTTTAAGAATATCCAAGGACATCACCTCGCAGTTCCTGTCCAGCCACAGAACCCTGTATCGCGCTCCCGACGGAGCCACGAGTGTCCTGTTCTCAACCTTGATCCCGGACCTGAGCACGGTCGGATTCGCGAAATCGTAGTTATACCCGTCAGGAACCTGCGGCAGACTGCTGAAAGCCTGTCCACCGTAGAGCCCCGTGATATTCAAGTCCTCTCCGTAGTATAGTAATATGTCAGCGACGGAGTTTCCCTGCTGGAGCATCGAGCTGGAGCGGGCAAGGTAGTCGGTCAGTACCCATGCATATTCACCCCACGTCTCGTTCCGGTGCAGCCACTGCCCGTAGCGGAAGAGCTGGAGGCCCGGGAGATATTGGTCGTTCGGCTGCGAGGCGGACTCGTGGATCACGAACCTGTTGACACCTGCGCTGAGCCCCACATCGGCGATATACTTCATATTCTCTGGGCAATATGTGTATGCCCTTCCTTCGTCCCCGTTCACGGAGAAGGATTCCGCAGCCACGAGCCGTTGTCCGTAAATATGTGACACAGAGGCTGATTCCCTGATGTCGCAGATCGCTGACGGCACGGCCGATCCGGTCGGAGTGTTCTCCATCCAGAACGCCGCCATCGGAATCGTGGCCTTGATCTTAGGATCCATTCCGTCTCCGGTGTAGGCACGGCTTGCCTCGTGGGATTCCGTGTAGCGGCCAGCAAGGTCATATTCATTGACTATCTCATTGATTCTGTCGTAGTTCTCGCAGAACAGTTCGCCGAGAGTGCGGCGCCAGTCCCAGAGGAAACGTTCGCTCATCTGGGAACTGCCGATGATCTCGCCCGCGAGTACCGGCAGCCACGGCAGCAGATCGTAGCCCCGGCGCGCCTTGAACTCCTTGGCGAGCTTCGGTGTCCAGGTATATGCCCCGGCCTCGTAGCTGTCAACCAGCAGATATCGGATGCCTTTTTCGCCGAGCATCCCGTCGGCCGCATCCTTATAAAGATCGAGATAGGTTCGGAAATATCTCATCCAGGCGTCCGGATCAAGCTTGTCAACCTCCAGCCCTGTCGCTTCCGGAGAGGCTGGGTGGTTGATCTTTCCGGTGATCGACCATCCGAATCGGTAGATTCTCCAGCGTCCGGCCGGCAACGAGCATTCCAGTTTTCCGTCCGCGGTCATCTTCCCGGTGAGGTCGATGATGTCCGAGGTCCTGATCGCGTCCTTTGAATACGGTGTGTGGTATTTCCAGAAATCGTGGATGATTCCGAATCCGCCAAGTTCCTGGCTGTGATTGATTTTCATTACCGTGAACAGCTCCAGTGACTCCAGCTTCTCGCCTTTGACCCTGAAGAATTGGGCGCAGGTAGGAGGAACGTTCACCGTCAGGTATGGCAGTACGGTCGGCTCAATGTCGCAGACCTTCCGCCATTTCAACCCATCGTCGCTGCATTCGAGAATATTCCGGCATTCCGGTTTCCCGGTTCTCGGCCTGTCGCCCATAGCCATTGTCTTTAATGTCAGAGACTTGATTGTCTGCGGCTTCCGGAACTCGACGCTGATTGTGGATTCGCTCTTGCTGACCTGCGCTCCGAGCGCGTTCATCGACTTGTCTGAATATGGCAGCCTGACAGCGAGGACGTACAGATCCTTGCCATAAGGCTCTATCTTGATGCGGTCGTTGTCTGTGTGATAGTCTTGGTACGGGCCGACAACATTGTAGAGGTCAGGAAGTTGCACGGAAATCTTGCCTCCTCTGGTGTCGATTGACCTCCATTCGAGTTTCTTTATCGCATCCTCCGGCTTCACCCACGTTCCGCCGGTCGAGCTCCAGCCCGGTGCACTTGCGATAGTGACATCCATATCCAGCGAGTCGGCCAGATTCAGCGCGAACCGGAAAGCGTCTTTCCAACCGTCGCTGAGGTAGGGGAGTTTGACCTTGGCCGCTCTCGGCATATTCACTCCGCCCGCGTCGAACTGGTGGAAGCCGCCGATCCCGTTGCGTTTCATCCATTCGATGTCCTTGCGGATGCCTTCCTTTGAGACGTTCCCGTCCATCCAGTGCCACCAAACCTGCGGCCTTGCGTCTTTCGGCGGTGTCTGAAAAGACTTTACAAGCGCGGATGTGTCCGCCTTTCTGACCAATGAATATGTCTGTGTGGAGTCCGTGTCCGGAGTGGCTGACAGGGGGTGTGCCAGCAGAAGTGTCAGTGTCGTGAGTGCTATGCCGATCTTCATATTCCTTATTAATAATATTCAAAGATAGGCATCTCTTCCCATTATTTCAAGGTTTTTGGATTTTGGCAGTGTGAAGAATTTGGGACAACCTTTAAAAACTGATGCTTTATGTTTGATTTTTGGCAAAATTGTCATAATATTCGAAAGAAAAGTCGATTTGGCACTGATAATGCATAAGGAAGGACAAAGAGTTAATTGGTTCTAATAGGATTTTATCTTTCTAATCTATTAGCCTATGGGGACTGTTTATCATACGTTTTATTCATAATTAGGTTTGTATTAAGTGGAAAAGGTCGGGGCTGTGAAGTTCCGGCCTTTTTTGATTTTATCAAAAAAGGCCGGAACTTTGTTCCTTATTCACCCCCAGTCACTATCGTGACAGCCCCAGAGGGGATTATAACTTGCGGTTTTTGTAAGAGTCGATGCAGTTTGGAATTATGCGCTTGTAGTGCTCGCTGGTGTAGAGAGGGGAGGAGATGATGAAGTCAGCGGTGCTGCGGTTGGTTGCGAACGGGATGTTGTACAAGGACGCGAGACGGGTCAGGCCCATCACATCGTTCTGATGCCCCTGCATGATGAGGTTGTCACAGAAGAATACCAACATGTCGATCTTTCCCTCGGCTATCATGCCACCGATCTCGAAATCACCGCCGAGCGGCCCGCTGAGCATGCACACGACAGACGGAGCCTCAGGTCCAAGTTTCTCTGTCAGCGCCTCGGAAACAAGACGGCCGGTCGTGCCGGTGCAGAACAGATGGCAATGTTTGAGGGAACCAGCGTTGTAACGTACCCAATCCAAAAGTTCCTGCTTCCTTGAGTCATGAGCCACCAATGCGATGTTTGTTATCATATTCCTGAATATTAATTGTTTACTTTTTCTTTGATTCTCCTTGATCTCCATCCTTGAAGATGGAGATCCTTTTAAGTTCCCGAGGTCCGTTGTCATAGGCCGCCGCCCTCTGCTCCCGTTTTTTCCTGCCCGTGAACAGATTGCGGAAGAACTCCTTTAGCGTGTTGAACTCCCTCTGGTAGGCGATTCCGACACCGTTTCTCTGCGTGTTGTCCAGATAGGTGGTGTAGTCATCCGCCGAATGTGAGAACAGATTCAGTCTCAGCTGGCCGGACTTGTCAAGCTTGATCTCGATATCCAGATTACCGACCACATCACCGTCCGATGATGAGGAGGATTTGGCATATTCACGGTTCCCGACATTGCCATTGACTATTACCCTGTTGTTGAAGAGTTGTGTTGATACAGCCACATCGAATATGTTGGTGCCGCTTTCGCTGGACTGGTAGTTCAGTCCGAGGTCAAGCGGAATGTCCAGTTTCTGAAGAATGTTGTTCAGCTGTCCGGCCATGATTTCCGCCACATTGGAGTAGAGCATGTTCGTGTTGTTCACGACACCGGACTGCTCTTCCGGCATGAAACTGCCCGAGATCAGGAGCGACAGGAACTGACGCTGCACCTTGTCGTCTGTGTTGAGAGCGCTTTCCACCCTTGATTTCGTGGTCGGATCCAGATCCGGGACTTCGATGGAGAAGGATAGTTTCGGCTCGCGGAGTTTCCCGGAGACACCGATGCCGCAGTTTACGGTCCTCCTTGCCGAAACTGTCGTCGTGTCGGCAAGCAGGGTGGCCACCGAAGCCTTTGTGGAATATATTCCTTTGATGTCCAGGTCACTGTCCATCACATCTCCGTTGAACCTGATCGAACTGCCGTCCGAGATGGTGAAGTCTCTCTTGGCGATGTCCATGGCGTTGAAGTGGAAATTACCGGACCGCAGGGTATAGTCGCCGTTAATCGTGAACAAGTCTCGTCCCGGGCGAGCCTCGATGTCGATTATTCCCTGACCATGGCCGTTCAGCACGTTCCCGGCGGCCCTGTCGATTTCGATGTACGCCTCTGTGCCCTGAGTCGCGTTTACCCTGAGCTTTATCCCGAAGTCGCTGCCCTTGCCACGGTTCCGCTCCATATTGCTCATCATTGCCTCGTAAGGATCCACATAGACTTCCTTGAAGGCCTGCTTGAATGTCAGGAGGTCGTTTTTACCATCGTTGGAGGCGTTGTCTATAGGAATATGTATGCGTCCGTTCTTGTCAGTGCGGACGTTGACATCCAACTGCACTGCATCGAACGGCCCTTTGACCAGGACATCGCCGCTGGCGAAAAGATGACCGTAGAACGCCTGGTTGTCGCTCTCCGTCATGTCGATAGCCTCGATGCCCTGCATCTTTATCCTTGTGTCCAGCCTGAAATCCTTCAGGTGATCGAACAGCAACCCGCCGGAGATTGTTCCGGTGCCGTCGAAACGGTCCTTGATCGTTACGCCATCGAAGAACAAGCCTTGATTGGTGACGGAGAACGGTCCGTTGACATAATAAGGTACATTCGTGAAGCCGACCTTCAGCAGCACATTGTCGAAAGTGGTTCCCTCACTGGACAGGGAGAGCGAGCCCAGCGGGCCGCGGGCATGGACCCTGCCGCTCATCGCACCGCCCATCTCGCTGAACACGGACTCCAGCACCGGGGCTATATATCCGACGTCCATGCCGTTGAAATCCGCGGTGGCGTCTATCGTGTGTCTGTCGAGGAAATAATCCCCGCTGACGCCAAGCGTGGTGATTCCGTTGATGTCATTTCTGGCGATGACACGCATCTTGTTGTCGTCCAACGAGCTGGCCAGGCGCAATGTTCCCATTCGGTGTCCGGCCACTTGGGTGGAATCAGAAGTCAGTCTCATCATAAGGCCGGCGTTGCTTTTCCACGGCGAGGAGATGATGGCATGGCCTGTGGCGAGACCGGATATTCCGAAGTTCTCTCCGAGAAATTTGTTGAGGATGCCAAGATCGAACTTTACAAGATTGACTGAAAGCGTGTCTTTCGTGGTTGATGAATATCCTCCGTCAACCTGCACCGATTGATCCGCGCACACGGCTGTCAGATTGTCAACCTTGATGTCTTTCCCGATCACGTTGATCGCTGATCCCGACACATTCCACGCGGCGTCTTCATACCAGATGTAGGAAGGAAGTGTCTTGGCGTTGACCGTCAATTCTCCACCATGCGACCGTCCCAGTTTTCCTGTGAGGTACAGCTCACCTTTAGTGGCGCGCTCGGTGCCGTTGTCGTAGGTGAATCCGACTCCGAAACTGTCTCCTTTGGCATAGAGAATGAGGTTGTCGTCCAATAGACTGAGTCCGGACATAGTGATCGCTGAACAAGACGCTGTCGCGTTCAGGCTGCTGTCCTTGTTGTCAAAGCTCAGGTTGACGTCCTTGATGAAATCCTTGTCCAAGGCGATTCTCGGTGATTTTACGGACGCTGTCACATTACCGTCACCGGCCACGTTCAGACGCACTTTCGTGCCTTGGGCGATGTAGAGTCCAGGCTTCAGGAACGACAGGACGTCCCTTGCATCGGCAACATCCAGACTCAGGTCATATTCATCGCCTTTCCAATCGGCCGTCTTCCCTTTGTAGAGCGACGGGAGTTCCCTCTGAACTGTAAGCCCCTGCACGTCTCTGATAAGGCTTGTGAAAGGTTTCGAGCCTACGTAACCGCCATTGATGAAGCTTGACGTGACGTTGACCCGGTTGACGTTGTTGTTGGAATGGGATTTCACACAGATGTCTCCGATCTCGTGCCAGCCGTTGTCGTTCTCAAGAGTAAGCCCCAGTACATCGAGGTCCCCGATGAGGTCTCCTCGGCTGATGTTCATGTAGTTGGCGTTGATTCTTCCGGAGATCTTGGAGTTTTCCCTCTTGTCCAGTCTCAATGCATGCAGGTCGGCGTAACCGATTGACGCATAGAATTTATAGAGTCCGTTACGGGTTTTGTCCGAGAGTGTGAACAGACCTTGGAAGAGGAAATTCAGGTTCGGGTCGCCGCACACGATGCGGCCATCGAAAGCGTTGTCTGAATATGTCCCGGCCGCCACGATATTGGAATAATCGTAACCCAACGCCGACAATTTCTCCACGGACAGCGTGTCTATGTGAATGCTGGTCCTTCCTTGCCCGACGGTCATTCCCATGGCACCCCTGAGAGTCACTTCACCTATTTGCTTGACTCCGGCAAGTTTTCCTATGTCAAGGTTTCTGGCGGAGACATTTCCGCCCAGTCCGATGGCCTTTCCTTTTGTCAGGATGTCCCGGATATAGGCATCTGCGGTCAGCGCTCCCAGCGAAGATGTTATGTTGCCTTTTACTTTCAGTCTGTTAAGTGTTCCGTTGGCATTTCCGTTGAACGTGAATCTAGTCCCTGGAGCGAACTTGGACAGATCTATGGACGCGCCTGGAGCGAAGCCCCTTATGAAGGTTCCGAGCTCGTCTGTGGTGAACGCCAGGTTGTCAAGTCTGAAATCCAGCAGCATGCCGCTCGCGCTCGGGAGCCCGGAAAGTCTTCCGTCAATGGACCCTGAGACTCCGCTGTACGTCTCGTGAAAGTCGAAGTTCCTGATATACATGTCTTTGACGGAACCATTCACGTCAGCCTTCCTGAGGTTTATCGCGGATTTCATTTTGACCATGGCCGGGGCAAAGTAGGAAATGCTATTGAAATCCACCCTGCTGTTGAATATGTTTCCCGTCATCACGACCTCTTCTATGTAGTTGGAGAAGGAGGATACACCGGCATATTCCATGGTGTATTCAGTCATGCTTATGTCTGACCACTTGTCAAGAATATGCAGGTTCCGGATGGAGGTCCTGTCTTTCCCGACTGTGGTTTTTCCGGACATGGCCAGAATTTCGTAGCCGCTTCTCTCGCTTGCGCTCAGGTTCTTCACCGTGCCGGCGGTGCGCCCGTCAGAGTAACTGAGATTTTGGACTTGAAGGTCATGAGCGGTGACATCAAGGTTCTTCCAATCTATGCCATATTCCTTGAGCGGGGATGTGCCTGTCTTGTTTACAAGCCGGAAACGGAAATTCTTGACTCTGACCCTGTCCGCGTCAAGCCTGATTGTGAGCGGGGCGCTTTCTTTCTTTTCCTCGGACTTGTTGAAAAGGCGTCCTATGTTGCCGCCCCGTTCGTCTTTCGCCAAGACGAACATGCCGTCGTTGACACTGAGCCTTTTTATGTGGAGCGTCCCGTCATTCCTTAATCCTTTGAGGGAGAATGTGGTGACAATGGATCTGGCTTTGGCGACAGTGTCGAGCCGCTCGCCGTTCCAGTCTGTCACGGGGGCGTTGTCGATTAGGACCACATCATTGAGTACCAACGCAGAGAAAGGCTTCAGGTGGATTTTTGAGAATTCCACGCGTCCGTTCAGCGCGTCTCCCAGAGCCTCCACGGCTTTCCTTGCGGCAAAAGTCTGGACCGCCGGAGTCTGCAACAGAATCCAGCAGGCGAAAAGCACGGAGGCCGTCACCACAATGATGCCCCGGAATATCTTGATAGCCTTCTTCAATAACCGCAAGCCACGGCGATGTGCGTCCGGAGGCTTGTAACAACAAAGATACTAAATATCCGTTGGATTGACGAAAATAGTTGTATCTTTGCCGTTCGATAAAAAGTCTTTGAAGAATATGTCGGATTATATCCTTGGAATCGAATCGAGTTGCGACGACACATCGGCCGCCGTTATCAAGGACGGATTCCTGCTCTCCAACGTTATAGCGAGCCAGCAGGTCCACAAGGATTATGGAGGAGTCGTTCCTGAACTCGCCTCCAGAGCCCACGAACAGAACATCGTGCCTGTCGTAAGCCAGGCGTTGGACAAGGCCGGGATCAAGGCTTCGGACCTCACGGCCATAGCTTTCACCCGTGGCCCCGGGCTTCTGGGATCTTTGCTTGTCGGCACATCGTTCGCCAAGGCTCTTGGTGTGGCCCTGAATATTCCTATAATTATGGTCAATCACCTTCAAGGGCATATTCTCGCTGACTTCGTGAAGCAGGAGGGCAAGGAGAACCGCCAGCCGGCGTTCCCGTACCTCTGTCTGCTGGTCTCCGGAGGCAACTCGCAGATTGTCAAGGTGAACGGCCCGTTGGACTATGAGATTCTCGGCCAGACGATCGATGACGCTGTGGGTGAGGCGTTTGACAAATGCTCCAAGATGATGGGACTTGGCTATCCTGGTGGCCCTGTCATCGACAGGCTGGCCAAACTGGGGGATCCGAACCGCTTCAAGTTCGCGAAGCCGCAGATTCCGGGGCTGGACTACAGTTTCAGCGGAGTGAAGACCTCGTTGCTGTATTTCGTGCGTGACGAGATGGCGAAGGATCCGGAGTTTATGGAGAAGAACAAGGAGGACATCTGCGCCAGCTTCCAGAAGACGTTGATAGACATCCTGATGGACAAGCTGATCAAGGCCGCGGGACAGACCGGGATCAAGGACGTGACCATCGGCGGGGGAGTCTCCGCCAACAGCGGGCTCCGCTCCCGGATCGAGGAGGAGGGCCGCAAGCGTGGCTGGAACACATATCTCCCCGAGTTTAAGTTCACGACCGACAACGCCGCGATGATCGCCATAGCCGGTTGGTTCCACTACCTCGCCGGCGAGCGCACCCCCCTTGACATCGCCCCCGTCTCCCGCATCGCGGATTATTAATAATGAATATGATAGGAAATGTTCCAATGACGAACCTTTCTGAACCACTTGTGGTTCAGGCGAGGAGAGGGATTTAGGGTGAGGGTAACGTGAAAGGAATTGATCGCTTGAAATTTTGATAATATTGTATAATAGGAAAAAATCTGCTTTTAGGAAAAGAATATGATTGAATTTGAAATGACAGGTAGGGTTGGCCGTGACCTCAGGCCGGATGACGTGAGGATAGTCGCGGCGCGAGAGATGAACCTCCGCGGCAACGCGGTCATCAACGTGATTGACCCGACAAAGTCCTACCAACCGACCTTCCCGAACGCCGACGCGACCTGCGTGATCGCCAAACGTTCGATCGATGCCCGCAACGATGTGATCTACCGCTACCGCATCGAGGGCTACAACCACCGCTTTGAATCTTACGTCCCTTACGAGATTCCTGAATATAAGGATGTCACCGACGCCGACCCCGTGATCATCATCGGATCCGGCCCCGCCGGAATGTTCGCCGCCCTCAAGCTCCTGACCCTCGGCTTCAAGCCGATCATTCTGGAGAGGGGCAAGAACGTGCGCGACCGCAAGTTCGATATGGCGAAACTCACCCGCGAGGGAATCCTGAATCCTGAGTCCAACTTCTGCTACGGCGAGGGCGGAGCCGGCACGTTCTCCGACGGAAAGCTCTTCACCCGCTCCTCGAAGAGGGGTGACATCAGAGAGGTGCTCTACCAGTTCGTGAACTTCGGCGCAAGCCCTCAGATTCTCGTCGATGCCCACCCGCACATCGGCACGGACCGTCTCCCGAAAGTCGTGGAGAACATCCGCCAGTGCATCGAGTCCAGGGGCGGTGAATATCATTTCGGCACGAAGGTCACCGACATGACCCGCAATGAGGACGGCACGATCGAGGTTTCGGCACTTGATTCTGAGAACCTTACGAAAACCGGCAAGCCGAGCGTCCAGAAATATTCAGCGAAGAAGGTCATCCTTGCCACCGGTCATTCCGCCCGTGACATTTACGAGATGCTTGTCGCCAAGGACTGCGCCCTTGAGGCCAAGGGATTCGCGATGGGAGTCCGTGTGGAGCATCCACAGGCCCTGATCAACGACATCCGCTACCACGGCCAGTGGGAACCGGGTATGCCGGCGGCGGAATATTCATTCACAGAGCAGGTTAACGACCGTGGCGTGTTCTCGTTCTGTATGTGCCCGGGCGGCGTTCTGGTGCCTTCGGAGACCGAACCTGAGACCATCGTGATGAACGGAATGTCCAACTCGGCGCGAAGCGGCAAGTTCGCCAACGCCGGCGTGGTTGTGCAGATCAATCCGGAGGACATCCCCGAGGAATATACCAACAAGGGCGCTTTCGCGGGCCTTGAGTTCCAGAAGGATGTGGAGAGGAAGATGTGGGAATATGCCCACGAGCATTCCGATTCGGAGAATCCTTTCGTCGCTCCGGCGCAGAGGATGGTGGATTTCTGCGAGGGTGAGGAGTCAGCAGATCTTCCTCAGACCTCCTACAAGCCGGGAGTCGTCCCTGCTCCGCTCCACGAGCTGCTGCCGGGAGTGATCGCCGAGAGGCTTCAGGATGTCTTCCCGCTCGTCAATCAGAAAACCATGCGCGGCTACTATACGAATGACGCTCTGTTGATCGGTGTGGAGTCCAGGACTTCGTCTCCGGTCCGTATTCCGAGGAATCCTCGCAACTGCGAGGCGGACGCGTTCCCAGGACTTCTTCCGTGTGGCGAGGGTGCCGGATATTCCGGAGGCATCGTCTCTTCGGCCATCGATGGCATCAACTGCGCCGTGGCCGCCGCCCGCTCCCTCTCCGGAGCCGATGTGGAGGATGAGCCGCATGAAGGGACCGCAGGCGAGACTTCTGAGGCTGAATAGTCTTGATTTATTTAATATAACGATCCCGGCCAGTAGTTCGATAGCTGGCCGGGATTTGTTGTCATCAATCAATCACTTCCCAAGTCTGACTGATGCGCTTGGAATCGAAATTGATGCTTTCCAGGAATGCCTGAAGGTAAGTCCATTTGAATTTTGTCCCAGATTCGTTCAGGAGCATGATGATGTCATAATGAGCGCCACCTTCCTTGATGATGTGGATTCTTGTAAGAGTTTTCGGCTGGAATCCATCCAGTTTGGAGGATTCTTTGGTGAATTCAGAATTCTCGACCGGAAGGTCGTAGAAGCAGACCAGGTCGGCTCCCGTCATTTTCCTGACCGACTCTCCGGTGATTCTGGTGATGTGCTCCTCAGTGTAAAACAGGTCGTTTGAGTCGCTGTTTTCCAGTGTTGTCATCCCGGACTCGTCCAAGATTCCCATGCCCTCCATCATCTCTCTGCTGATCAGGGCCATCTGTCCGTCCATCCGGTCCTCTTTACCTTTCTTGATAAGCCTATGCAATGCCTTTGTGTACAGCAGAACGCAATTGCCGTCATCGCTTTTGGCCATGACATTGATGAAGCGCCCAGAGTGCTTGTGCTCAAAGGTTTTGTTAGGTTTCCAGATCATGTCGGCCTCCTCCGCGCGAAAACCGTCCGGAACCTTTACTGAGATTCCGCACCATTCATATTGCTTGTCCATGATCGAGTCAACCTGACCATAAGCCTTTTGTGTGACTGCAAGTGTCAGTACGAGCGCTAGTGTTGACAGCAGCCGAGCATTTGTCCTAGTCATAGTGTTATAATTTTTTAGTATATTCGTATTATATTATTCTTTTGTGTAGAATACGGAATAATCAGTGGCGTTGTTCTAGCCAATACTACCTTGTTGTTTGTCAAAGTATGTAACATAGCCGAGAGAATCAATATAATCAATGTTTACCATGTGTAATGAGTATTGATTTTCTGTGTACATAACCCCAACAGTGGTCATAATGCTTGCTGAAAAATCAATGTCGTTTGTGTCTAAGTAATGAGTTTGTGCTTTGGGAAAGAAATGTCTAATAACGTCAAATATCTTGTCTGCAGGTACTCCATCATTCCCAAATTCGCTTATTATGTATGCGTTAATTGTCTCATAGGATGCTCCTCCCCATAGAGATAGAGATTGAGCTACGCAGTCACTTGGATTATCATAAGATCTTGTTTTAATTTGCTCTTTGTTGATAAACCCCTCTATTATAGTATACAATTCAGGATCGATGTTGATTTGCTGTGCGGATTCAGCTCTGTATTTCAGATCGTTACCGTCGATGTAAATTCCGAATCTCTTAATTGCTAAGGATAGCGTATAAATGTCTTCGGTAGATAGGCAATCAAAACTTTGGTAAGAGGACAATTGCAGATAATTTTCCTGCACATCATTTCTCTTAGAGAGTATTCTTTCATGCTCTGAGCACGAAAGGGTTAGTATGATCAGCATGAAGCTGATAATAGTTGCAAATATGCAACTTGATTTGTTAATAGAAATCAATGTTAAAACGTTTTTAGTTTCTACAAATATAACATTTTATTATAGATATACAAAAATATACAAAAAATAATCCTAAATAGGCAGAATAGGCAATACCTCAAAACGCCAAACTATTTTGTCCGACCAGTCCTCTTGACGGCTTCGCTCGCCTCATTCTCACATCGGCTTGACCATTGATGTTTCATGATGAGACTTCCTGTTTCATTCAGGACACCCCAAGCGATGACTTTTTCAAGTGCGTTCCACGCGTCGGCGCCGCCCAGAGTTGCCTGGGCGGCGAGTTGTCGGGATTTACATCGTCTTCAGGTGCCTTAGCGGACAAGTTCGAGAAAGATTCGCCGTTTAGTGTAGAGGTTGAGCACGTTTCTGCGTCCGGATTTTATCCACTTTGCGGGCACGACAACGAACATTCGCAGGAACCGCTTGAGCCTCGCGGTCCTATCAAGCCCTTTGACCCGTCCGCCGATGACGTCAAGAAGGTGAAGGAAGAAGTTCTTGAGGATGGCGGTGGCGATGAGGAACACGGTGTTCTCCTTCAGGAAAACACCCTCTGGTGTACCAACCTCCGCCTTGCTGCCGTTTCGTACAGGAAAACACCCTCTGGTGTACCAACCTCCGCCTAGCTGCCGTTTCGTACAGGAAAGTGACTTTGGGTGTACCGACCGGAAGTGGTGACGGAGGCGGTGCGGTGATTTTGTGCGAAAAGATGAGTATATTTGTGGGTACGAGAGGAGAATTACGTTATGAAACTGAACAAGAGATTTTTCTATGGGGTGCTGACGGCGGTGGCACTGATGGCGGCTGGGTGTTCGAAGGATAATACGGATCCGGTGCCCGATCCGGGTACGGGAGAGCAACTTGTCGAGAATCCTAAGGTCAGGGCGGCCGTTAGGACTATGATGTCGGAGGCGGCCAGGACGGAGTCAACCTTGAATGGCGTGGCGGTCTGGCAGGAGGGGTATGCGTCTTCGGGAGAATGGCCCAAGGGCTCTGACAATGACACACGGCGACAGATGTGGTCGGTTACCAAGACGTTCACCTCAATGGCTGTCGGGATAGCGGTCGGGGAGGGCAAACTGAGCCTGTCCGAAAAGGTCGCGCCGATGTTCCCCGAGGAAGTCGCCGAGGCGGAAAAGAATATGACGGACGCGCAGAAGGCAAACCTTGAGGCCTTGACAGTCAGGCATCTGCTGATTATGGCGAACGGCCACAAAAAGGATCCGACGGTTGAATATGCCACTGAATATTTCAAAAAGGATCCGTTCGGCTCACTCAAGTATATTCATAATGAATGGGTTGATGTCTCCGGGCTGCTGACAAAATATGACTCCACGCTGCCGGAACTTTTCTTTGGATATCCATTCGACGCGGCTCCGGGAGAGAAATTCTGCTACGACAGTTTCTCTTCCTGTATGCTTTCGGAGATCATCACAAAAAAGACCGGGGAGACGATGGCCGACTATCTCTACAAAAGGATGTTCAAGCCGATGGGACTGGACAGACCTGAGTGGGAGGATATCCATGGAGTGACAGCCGGTGGCTGGGGACTGCATCTTAGCACTGACGAGATGCTGGCGTTCGGCCGTCTCCTGCTGGACGGCGGGAAATGGGACGGGCAGCAGATCATCCCTGAGGACTATCTCAAGGAGGCCGTCAAAGATCAGATCAAGGACCGGATGAATAATGGTCAGAACTACTCCACGACCGGTTACGGCTACCAGATCAGAACCCGTTCCGACGGGTCACTTTATATGGCCGTAGGACTTTTCGGACAATATATCGTTGTGATTCCTGATAAGAAGGCCGTGATCGTGATGACCTCTGCGATGCCGTTTGACGCTGACAACATCCTTAAGGAGCTGTCAAAGGTTATGGCGCTCCTCAATGGTGATCTTGATTCCAGTGTGAAGCCGCTCGAACTGGCCTGGAAGTACATTGTGCCGGAGCTTTAGTCATGGACTATTTGAGAAAGCGGAACAGGCATATTCATAAAAACTTGAGAATATATTCATAAATGGCTGCGGAAGAGGATAAGAAAGGGGCATTCGCTCCGATGATGGAAAGCGGCGTGCACGCTGGGTTTCCGTCGCCGGCGCAGGACTACATCAATTCGTTCATCGACCTCAACAAGGAGTTGGTGCGGCATCCGGCGGCGACTTTTTTCGCCCGTGTGGTCGGCGATTCGATGGTGGACGCCGATGTGAACGAGGGTGACGTGCTGGTGGTGGACAAGTCGATCGAGCCGAGGGAAGGGGATATGGCCGTCTGCTTCATCGACGGGGAATTCGCCTTGAAGTTCATCTCCTTCAGGGATCCGGCCGATGCATCGCGCTCTGTCAAGGCCTCCAAGCCGGGCGTGTCCTATGATATTCTTAAGCATCAAAGAATATGGCTGCTTCCGGCCAATGAGAAATATCCTCCCATCGAAGTGACTGAGTCCAATGATTTTACGGTCTGGGGAGTTGTGACCTACGTCATCAAGAAGGTGTGTACGCGTTAGTTGACTGCAACAATTTTTTCGTGTCCTGCGAGAGGGCTTTCCAGCCGGAGTTGGAAGGCCGTCCGGTCGTGGTGCTGTCCAACAATGACGGATGCGTGGTGGCCCGCAGCAACGAGAGCAAGGCGATGGGCATCAAGATGGGGACTCCGTTCTTTAAGGTCCGCTATCTGGTGGAGCAGGGGAGACTCGTTGTGCGCTCGTCCAACTACACTCTTTACGGTGACCTTTCCGCGCGGGTGATGTCGATCCTTGCGGAGACGGCCCCCCGGTTGGAAGTCTATTCAATTGACGAGGCCTACATGGACATGGACGGTGTCGCGCCAGAGCGTATTCCGGGAATATGTTCGGCTTTGGTGACGAGGATCCGTCGCTGGACGGGCATTCCTGTCAGCATCGGAATAGCCGACACAAAGACCCTTGCCAAGGTCGCCAACCATTTCGCAAAAAAGTACAAAGGGTACCGCGGCGTCTGTGTCATCGATTCCGAAGAGAAGATCCGCAAGGCATTGGCTTTGACTCCGATAAAAGAGGTTTGGGGAATAGGTCGGCGAGGCGCTCCGAAGCTGGAGTCCGTCGGGGTCAAGACGGCCTTGGACTTTATTAAGAGACCATGCGAGTGGGTTCGTGGGATGATGGGAATAGGCGGCGTGAGGACTTGGTCAGAGCTTCAGGGCAGACGGATGGTCGAGGATGAGCGTGACGAGAAGCGCAAGAGCATCTGCACATCCCGTTCGTTCGACAAGATGGTTACGGACCTGGAGGAGATGACTTTAAGAGTCTCCGATTTTGCCGGAAAATGCGCCGAGAAACTCCGCTCGGAAGGCACTGCGGCATATTCAGTGGGCGTTTTCATCCAGACCAACCGCTTCCGGGACGACCTTCCGCAGTATTTCCCGAACGCCAGCGTGAGGCTTGATGTCCCCGCCAACAGCACCCAGGAGGTCGTTGCCGCCGCCCTGCGCGCGTTGAGGATGGTCTTCCGCAATGGCTTTGAATATAAAAGGGCCGGCGTGACCGTCTCCGACATCGTTGAGGCCGATGCGATCCAGACCACCCTGTTCGACTTCGATCAGGAGGCCCGTGACCGTGACGACCGCATATCCAAAGTGATGGATCTGGTCAACACCTCCGGCAAGAACCTCCTAAGGCTTGCCACCCAGCGTCCCGGCCACTATTCCGACGGCATCCGCCGCGAATTCTGCTCCCGCCTCTACTCCACCTCCTGGTCCGACCTTCTGGAAATCAAATGATTGTTTGATTTTCTTTTGGATATTGCTATATTTGTCGCATCGCATAACATCTTTTCCGGCCACTGAGCCCAGTTGAAGTGACCAAATGATTTAATATTACAACCCCATTGATCTCTATGAGAAAAGTATCTATATTCCTGATTCCCATCCTGGTGGTCGCTAACTCCTGTTGCGGTCATCGGCTGTCAAAGGAATTGTCGGCAATCGAAGCAATCCTTCCGGATCATCCGGACAGCGCTCTTGTGATGATTGACTCCATTGACACATTATCGCTGAAAAGCGTAAGGGCAAAGGCTGAATATACCCTGCTGAAAGCCAAGTGCCTCGACAAGAACTATATTGACGATGCCTCTTTGCTGAAAGATATGGTGGCTTATGAACCGTATTACCAACGCTATGGTTCAACGAATGATAAGATGCTGTATGGCTATTATCTTGCGGATCAATTCTACGATTCCGGACAATTTGAGGAAGCGTCGGTACGTCTTCTCAAGGTATTGGAATATTCGGAAAAGAATAATGACTGTTTCTATAGCGGGCAGTCTTGTTGGCTGCTTGCTTTGATTTATCTGAAGACTTATAATTATGTTGAAGAACTCAAGTATATTAAGCGAGCGTATGACTATCTACGAGAAGGTGGTTTTGATTATCACGCCGATTATGCTGAGATTCAATTGGCTGATGCTTTCTTGAAGAACGGGAATCGGGATAAATCCTTTGAATATTATGATGGCGTGCTTGATAGAGCTAGAGAAGCGAATGATTCATCGTTGTTAGGCTATGCACTGACCAGCTCTGCTTTAAGTCTTTTGACGGGACGTAATCCAGAACCGGAAAAAGTTGTCTTGAGGATGGGTGAGGCTGAAAGATTGGAATATGAATTTGACTCCGAAAATTTCGGGGATCTGGCGATGGCATACCATCTTTTGGGAAAAGATGAGGATGCTTTTCGTTATCTTGAGAAAGCGTTTGATATGTCATCTGATGACCTTAAAGCGAAACTTTATGTGTCTTCATTCGCATATAAAATCTATAAGGATAGGAAAATGTATGACAAGGCTTTCCCTCTTGTGGAAGCGATTCTACACTATAATGACTCAACCACAATCAAGGTTCTCGGCCAGTCTGTGGTAAAGGCCCAACTGCTTTATTTTCAGGAAAAGGAGAATGCTGTGACGGCCAAACTTTCACAGTCAAGGGTGATTCTGGTGGTAAGCGTACTTCTCTTTTGCTCTTTGATTTGTATTTTTGTTTTGTCTTCAAAAATCAAACGAGATAAACTTGAGTTGGAGTACAACAAGAAAATTCAACAATATACGATGTCTATTAATGAATTAAAGTCAACACTTGATACTTTGGTTCGAAGAGTGGACGAGAAAGGTAAAGAACATAATGCTCTGAAGTTTACATTTTCTGCCTTTGATAACCTTTTTGATGAGTATTATCACTCTCCCGGAAATGAGGATACAGCTCTTTTGACATCCTTTGAGACTATGTTGAATAAATTCAGAAATGACGTGACTTTTATAGCTTCTTTTGAATCAATGGTAGATGCTACCCATAATGGAATAGTCACAATAGCTGGTAAGGAATGCAGATTAAAGGATTCTGATTTGTACTTGTACGCTTTTATGGTGGCTGAGACATCCTATCCTACCATCAGTGTGATTTTGGGTGTGAATCTTCCTGCGATATACAACCGGGTGAAGAGGCTGAAGACCAGAATCCTTGAGTCGGATCCGGAGCATAAGGATGAGATAATGCACTATCTTGCGAGCCGTCCAACGAATAAATCTCGTAAAATGAGCTAACACTTAATTCTTGAGATAGCCTCTTGATGATACTAATGGCATGTGATAGGGGAATGCTTCTATCACACGCTGGTTATTAATGTGTTATCTATGTTGATGATAGTATGCAGAAAGAATGAAATGAGATAATTGTTTTATATTTTTGCAAAAAATAATCTTGAAATGAAAAAAGTTCTACCATTGCTTAAAATTCTTTTTGTCTTTATGACAATATGTTCTTTATGTTCCTTTTATGTAAAGTCTGATGAGGTTATACCAATTGTTCAGACAAAAGGACGTGAAGAACGCCCGAGAACAGTTGCTCCTATTTTCGTATGTGTTGATAGAGAACAGAAATATATTAAGGTTTGTTATCAAGGGTACACCGGAGACGTTTATTATAGTATTCTTGATACGATTTCAGGACAAACAATCATAGGGATAGCAAGCGAGGATTTGGGGTGTTATATTTGGTTGGATGATAAATTTTCTGCGTGTATCTTGACATTTAGACTTGATGATGGAAGTGTGTATGAAGGAGAACTATTGCTATAAGGACACTGGATGTTATTAGATATGAAGTTTGATTACATTTCCAATATAATATATTTATTACAAATCGTTAAAACTTTTTTATTATGAAGAAAAGTGTAATTGTATTATGTGCGTTTATCGCTACACTGTTCGTTGTTTGTTCTTGCTCAGAAAACAGCAAGATGTCAGAGCAGCATCAAGAGTCAGAGTCTTCTTATGAGCAGTTGGAATTGGCTCTTAATGCTTACAGTGACTCCTATGTTAGTTCAACAGAAACCAAAGGTCCTTTTTGGAAACGACTCGGAAACATCTTTATGTGTGATGGTATAGGAGCAGCCGCAGGTTCATTGATGGGGCCAGGAGGGAGTCTTTTCGGGGCAGTGGTTGGCTCTACCTTTCGCTTTATATATGAATTGATTGATCACGGACTTGACTGTCAATCAACACAGAACCTTGTTGACTTCTATGATCGTTCTGCTCGACTATATGATGAACAGGACTCTTTAGACGCTGCTGATTCTTTAGGTTTGATACACAACCGTTTGATAACTGAAATACTTGAGGAAAATCCTAATATAATGTCTTTGTCTGATATCGAACTGAATAGAATAATAAATGATAAAGTGTGCGAATACAGTTCCTTATCCGTTCGATATTCAATAGATGATTTCAGAACTTTTTCCCAGTTGTCAAAGTCGGAATCTTCTGAAAGTTTGTATAACGATGCCTTAGGAAAATATCCCACTCTTGAGAAAGAATTGAGATTAGTGAAAATCTATGCAGACAATGTTGCAAACTTGGAAGAAAACCTTATCCCGGAATATAGTCTTGGCTTTAAAGAGATTGTTGAAGCCTCTGAGATAGAAGATTCTTCAAAGGAGATTGTAAAGTCGGCCGTATCAGTGACTGGTAGCAGCAAACTTATGTGGCAGGAAGAGGCTTTATTAAATGTGTCGGAATAGGTCATTGATTAATTCCAGTAAGCGGTTTTGATGATTTATTAGAATTGATAGTTTTGATGGTTTTAATGGTTATGTTATTTGAATATTGAAAGAAGTAGTTTGATGAAATTATTAATTAAACAATTATCTACAACATTGGTTTTGTTGTTTAGTTTGTATTTATGTGGATCTGCGCAGGAAAGATTTGTGGATAAACTCTATTACAGTTTCAATGTGGTTGCTTCCAAGGTCGGCAAGGACATTGGGGCTTTGGAGATTGAGCAGAGGATCGGCTATTACGTCTGCAAGGATTTCGGAGTGTATCTTCCGATTGGAATCGCTGAATGTCTTTATAATAGGTCAACCACAAAGAACTATGATTTTCAAGGCAAACTCGGACTTGGCGTGGCCTACCGTCATTTCTTCAATAAGGCAGATGGCCTTGAGGTGAGCTTGACAGGTTTGGCGACTGTGGGAAATTACGACTTCAATTATTGGCAGGGACGACTGATGGGCGCCTATGCGATCCGCGGCAAGTTACGAACTACTTTTCTTGGTGTTGGCCTGCAATATTCCTCGCCTTATGACAATGAATTCAATGGGAAGACAATTCATCCTTGCGTGATGTTCGGCTGGGCATTTTGATGAGTTCATAAATAATTCCGCCCGCTTCAATCCACAAAGAAGCGGGCGGAATATTCATAAAAGGGTATTGGGCTTATTTCACCTTTTCCCTCTTGCCGAGCTTCTCGCGGACGAGGAGCGGCTCGTTGGTCGTGATGCAATCGACACCGAGATCGATCATATCCTGGATGTCCTTCTCCTTGTTGACGGTCCAGCAGTTGATGCTCATCTTGTTGTCGCGGGCCTGCTTGAACCATGTCGGGTTCTTTCCGAAGACCTTGTACTGGTAGTCAACACCGTTGATTCCGAGCTTGGCGAGTTCCTCAGGGCTCTTGTCCTTGTCCAGGTACTGAACCGTGAATCCAGGGCAGAGGGCGGCGAGCCTCTCGCACATATTCAGACTGAATGAGATGAAAATCACACGCTTAGGGTTGTACAAACCGTGCTCCTTGAGAGCCTTGACGCTCTGGTCGACCATATAGTCCTCGTGAGCCTTGTCAATCTGCTTCTTGAGCTCGAACACCAGCACGGTCTTCTTGCTCTTCTCTCCCTGTGCCAGATACTCGTCCAGAGTCGGGATCTTCTCGCCGTTCTTCAGGCGGCAGTCCTTGAAATCAGCGTAGTCGTGATTCCAGATGCGCATCCCGTCGATGTCCGGATCGTGATGCACGAGCATAACGAGGTCGGAAGTGATGTGAACATCGAACTCGCTGCCCCACAACCCGTTCTGCTGCGCCAGTTCAAGCGATTTGATGGAGTTCTCGGCGTACCCGGCCTCCTCGCAGTTCCAAAATCCTCTGTGCGCCGTCACCGCGATCTTCTGCGGAGCGCACGAAGCGGCCAGCGCAACCAATGCACCCACCGCCGCAACTTTAACGATCTTTTTCATATTCATTGAATATTACAGTTATTAATATGTCCATTCCCGTTCCGGAAGCACTCGGTTCACCACAATCCGACTTAATTTAGCCATAAGTTCCTGTCGGTGGTATGATGACCGTTCTTTCGGTCACGAGCCTTGGCTTTTGCTGTGTAGTTTCCGCGTCAAGGCTTGTGGCGACAAACCGTGGATTTGCGGTTTTGCTTTCCGTACCAATGGTTTTAAGGACAAATGTAGTAATTTTATGCCGATAAGTAAAGTCCGGAAACAGACGATGATGGCCCGATGACTCCCAAGGTTCATAGCACTTCCAACAGACGTAATAAATGCTCGTGGCATCTAATACGTTAATAATCAATCTGAATGGATAACTATCTGGTGCCTATGTCAGTACTGGATGATAGTATTTCCTCGTTGCTTATCAGAAAGTTAAGTACCTCGGCACAATTGCTGTCTGAGATGACTGACGTGAAGCAATATCCGATTTTTGCCATAGTCATATTCAATCGGCCTGAAAACGCAAGTTTTTATGTACTTTTGTCCCGTAATTAAAATGATTATGATGAAAAGGACTTTATTGGCATTGGCGATGCTTGCGGGCACGATCAATATTTTCGCACAAGCTCCGGAGTATCTTCCGGAATGGAAGGAAGGGTATCTGGACATCCACACGATCGCCACGGGAAGGGGTGACGCGGCGTTGATTGTGATGCCGGACGGGACTTCGATGATGATCGATGCCGGCGATAACGCAAAGGCGAAGGACACACAACATCCGGACAACACAAAGAAGCCGGGTGAGTGGCAGGCTATTTATATGAAGCACTTTATGGCTCAGCTTCCCGACAAGGACAACCTTGACTACGCGATGGTCACCCATCTCCACAACGACCACATAGGCTCGATGAAGGATGCGATTCCGGGCACGCACGGCTATGCGCTTTCCGGGATCACCCTCGTGGGCGAGCATATTCATTTCAACAAGTTGGTTGACAGGGCATATCCGGACTATGACTTTCCGTCTGAAGAGAATGTCTTGAATGCGAACAAAGGGTTCATTGAGAACTACATAGGCTTCGTTAACTATTCAGTGGAACGAGGTATGACTGCGGAGAAATTTGCCATCGGAAGCAAGAGACAGTTCACGATGGTTCACAATCCGAAGAAATATGCCAAAGACTTCGAGATCAGGAACCTTGCCGCAAACGGTGAGGTCTGGACAGGCCACGGCAAGAAATCCGTAAAGATGTACAGCGGGGATCCGACCCTGTTCGATGAGAATATGAACTCCTGCGCCATCCGTCTGCGTTACGGGAAATTCTCCTACTTCAACGGAGGCGATCTTTCCGGCGGGAACTGGCCGATCTTCAAGTCTCAGGAAAGGGATTTCGAGACTCCCGTCGCCAAGGTCTGCGGCAAGGTCACGGTGATGAAAGCCAACCACCACGGCTATTTCGACACCTGCAACGCGTTCTTTATGCAGACATTGTCACCACAGGTTATCATAATCGATGCCAGAAGCCAGAATCATCCCGTCCCTTCCACAATGACAAGAATATCCGACCCTCTGGTCTGGAAAGGAGACCGTGACTACTACATAACCGTGGATCAGGCCCGCAAGAAACTCGGAGAGGAACTCTGGAGCAAATTCAAGCCGTGGGGCCACATTGTGGTCCGTGTCTATCCCGGAGGAAACAGCTACCAAGTCTTCGTCCTCGATGCGGACTCCACAGACTACCGCATAAAGTACAAGTCCGAAGTCGTCAATCTGTAAATGACGACTGTCATAGACACCATTGCCGTGCGCTAGAGAGACCTTTTTGCGCACCAGTTGCTCGAGAAACTACATTCCGTGTGTTGAAGTGACCTTCTGACGCACCGAGGTTTCTGGAAGCATATTCTGTGCGCCAGAAACAGCCTTTCACGCACGATTAATAGGAGAGTTTCCGCCAATCATCCTGGAATGTCTCCCTCATCATTCCTGCGGAGATGAAACCGGCGAGTTCCTCGGCTGCCTTTTGTGCCGCTCCAGTCATCCTATAGCCGGAGAATGGCCTGTCTGTGAATATGGCGCAGACTACGGCATATTCAGGCTCAGCCTTAGGGAAGAATCCGGCGAAGGTCTCTCCTGCCCGGGATGAACAGCCATATTCATTGAACCTTGACACTGATGTCCTACCGATGAGGCACTCCTCCTTGCCGCAGTCGAGTGCGCTGATAATCAAACTTCTGTCGATTTCTCCATACCTTGATGGGGGAACATCCCTTCCGACACCTAATCTGAGATGCGCGCCGACTATATTTCCAGAAGCCAGCGCACTATAGAATGTCATTACGTGCAAAGGGGAGACTTTCATTGAATATCCTCTTGACAGGGCTTGAACCGTTTGTTCGGACCATTCCAGGCTCTTCGGATCAGGCATTTCTACTTGCTTCACACCCTCGACTTCAATAGTGTTCCAATCATCTTCGGGCAGGAATGACCTAAGTGCGGCTACATAGTGTCCGGGAATATTCTTGTATGCCTCCAGAATGCATCCTGAGGCGATGTACTCTTTTAACCCGGCATCTGAATGGAACATTCCGTCATCGAGCGCCACCGTCCAGGTGAGCGGCTCCATCACGGGGCCAGGCTCGTATCCAAAACAGGCGGCAAGGTTATAATATTCATCGACATTCGCATTCCTGCTGAAGTTTACTATGACGGGAACATTTCCGCTCCAGACGTTCATCACCGCAATGCAAGCCCCTTTGATCCGCTTGTCGTCCAGGATGGCATTCCGCAGCAGCGAATCGGCTTTTCGTTGCCAGCAAGTGTCGATGGTCGATTCCCATTCCTTTTTCTTCTTCTCATCCGCCTTTCTGTTTCCGCATCCAATTATCAAACATCCTGCGCCTAACAGTGTGGCCGCTACAGCCAATATCTTATTCATTGTCATTGCTTAATCAGTTAATATTTACGTGCTCGGAAAATTCCACAGCCACTTTCTCCACTGCTCCTGTCGTCTGGTAGGCTTCCGGCAACAGCGTGGTGAACACCGCGCATACGATGGCGAACTGTGGATTCTTTTTCGGGAATATCCCAGCGAACGTCTCCGCCGCATAGCCGCTCCATCTTGATTCTGAACTTCTGCCGACAAGGCCAGCCGTTCCATATTTGTCGAGCCTTTCTATTATTAGATTCCTCTCATCTCCCAAGAGCCGCGGCTCTTCGTCATAACTCTTTTTTACGAGGTAGGGGAGTCTCCTCACTCCGGTCGTAAGTGTGCTGTAGAACGCCGCTATGTGTGTTACAGTCATCTTCATTGTCCATCCTTTTGCCAGCTCCTCAACATCTGATTCTGACCAATCTTTGGATTTAGGACTGTGAATTTTGACATTCGATGCTCCGTGTATATCTTTCCATATATATTCCTCCGGTGGAAGGCACTCGGTGAGTGAGTTGACAAAATGCTCCGGCGTAACTTTGTAGGTCTTTGTCATCTTCCCTAAAGCGAGCGCCTCGGCCATTGACTCCTTTGACCTGAACATCCCGTCCTTCAGAGCCACCATCCAAGTGAGCGGCTCCATTATCGGCCCGGGCTCATATCCCAGCTCCATCGCCCAGTTTCCGAGTCCGAAGCCCTCATCCGAATTGTGGCTTAGATTCACAACGACCGGCAATCCACCATCCTTGACATCCATCACCACAAGGCACGCCTGCTCGAACCCTTTGATGTCCTTGACGCCAAACCACAGCAGCGAATCCGCCAGCCGCTGCCAGCGAAGATCAATCATCGTACGGACATCTTTCCCTGAATATAATTCCTCCTCATACGCACCGATCAGCCCGCTGCTGTTGTTGAACGGAATGTCCGGACAGTAGTACCCCAGCACGCTTTGCGCCAGAGCTCCGCTCCTGTAAGTCACCGTGTTCGGGTACATCTCTACCGCCACTTTCCTTCCCCTTCTTTCCCCACGCTCGAAGCCAGCCAGCACTTTCCCGCTCCGGTCCAGCACGTGTGCCCCGTAAACCGCATTCTCAACCCTTCTGAAAGCCAACCACCTTACGCCGAGCGTGATTGCTGCCAGTGCCAGCACGAGGGCCAGAAAACGGCCAATCATTCTATTCGTTATCATAAATCAAATGTTTTATGAAATATGGAGTCTTCATTCTCCTTGAATCTATCACTTAGTCCTTTTACGATGCTTGATCAGGGTAATGTTATTTTCTCCGCCTACCCTATTTTCTCGTGTTGCCGTTATCTTACTTGTTTTCCATCAGCGTTGATGAGCGTCCCGTCGTATGAGACATCCTTACATAGGTATAAATCTGGGCCGAGGGCCTCGATGTCTTTGTAGATCGGTGGAGTGATTATCTTGCCGGTCGGGGACATTAGACCGTACCAATCGTATTGCGCCTCGTATTGCAGACAGTGGGCTATCGCTTTCTTGGTGTCAGGCGCGGCAACTCCATAGAAATTGCCATCCTCATCATATTCCTTTACCGGTTCTCTGAGTTCCATAGTGTCGTAAATCAATTGTTCAACGCTATGAATGTAGAAATCGTTGATGAGCTCGCCGCTCAGCGTGTACTTTCGGATGGTGTGGTCCGGCATAACGGCAGTGATCATACTTCTGTCAACAAAATAACTGGCTTTTGTGAAAGGGAGAATTGTGTCCAGGTTTGAAGTCATCACACTTCGCTCATCTCCTTTGGTGACAATCCATAAAGAGTCGGCGAGTTCGATGTTGTCATATTCGGCCTCCAGAACCCACCTGCCTTGCCGGTCCATAAGTCCGACCGCATTGAGGTCGGGGGTTGGAACAGCACAAAGGTTGTTGTGGAACACGCGTCTGCCAAAGTACCGATCATTTGGCACTTGTGTGTCAATCACGACATTACCTGCGCAGTCGATGAACTTCACCCATCCGCCGTCATCCACGCAGGCGAGTCCGTCGGAGTAAACCCAGGCGTGAGAGTATCTTGGTTTGATAACAGGTGTGCCGGTCTTCATATTGAAATACCCACGGAGTTTTCCTGTTTTGTAGCACACCAACGAGTCCTTGCCGCACGGCAACGCTATCCAGTCAATGTCAGAGATGGTCTTTTTGCCGTTGGCATTCTTGACAAAACCATTCCTGCCGAAATTTGAATAATAACATACGCCGCCGGAGAGGCGATGTGTTTCATAGCTGTCTTCGCTGACTACGAATTTTCTGGGAATAATTTCCACGCAGGCCTGCACCGCAATGTACACAGCGATGGCGGCGATCACCACCATTGTAACGGTGAAGCTTGTAGCCACGATGCGTCGAAGAACTTTGCCATACTTTGAATCATCCTTCATCCCCAGAAGCACGCCAATCCAATTGACGATTCCCAAAAATATTCCAGTCAAACCTTGCCAGAACAGTACAAAAGCTTTTTTCATTTTAATTTGTTTTTTTGAATATGCACGTGGTGTTACCGGTCAATCCCAGAAGCAGAACTTGTCAAACGATGTGTCCTGCACGAAGACCTTCGGACCAAAAGTCATCTCTTTGGGCTTTTCGATGTCGGTTGCCTTGCAACAGGCGAACGCGCATTCCTCGACTTCGACAGCCGACCTGAACTTGAGGTGGCTCAATTCCTCGTTATAGTAGAACGCTTCCGCGCCGATTTTCTTCAGTGACCTCGGAAAATCTGCGTTCCTGATGCTGGATGGATAGAAAGCCCGCGTGCCTATTCCCTCCAATCCTTCCGGGAAGTTGATCTCTTCAAGGTTGTCGCAGAAACGGAACGCATAGTCATGAATATTCCTGACTCTCTCATGCAATGTGACTTTCCTAAGATTCCTGCAGAACATGAATCCGTCTATGGTCTCGACCGTCCCGGGAATGTCTATCTCCCTCAAAGAATAGCAGCATTCAAAGCTGTCAAGATGGGTCAATCCGGCTGGAAGACTGACACTCTCCAATGCTTCGCAATGCCTGAACGCATGACTTCCAATGCTGGTGATTCCATTGTGCAACTGGATGCTTTTCATAGATTTGCATCCGTCGAAAGTGTCATTGAATATTTCCGTAACAGACTGCGGCACAGTGAATATCTCCAAAGACTCGCATCCCATGAACGCCGCCGCTCCGATAATATTGATTCCGCCGTGCAACGTTATATTCCTGAGCCTTTTCTGAAGGCAGAAAGCGAAAGGGTCGATGCAAGTGACGGAGTCCGGAACGGTAAAATATTCCTTGTCCTTCAGACAAAAGATCAGTCTCGTCATGTCCTTTGAATATAGCACCCCGTCCTGAATTGTCAGAAATTCAGACTGATTGTCAACTTGGGAGATCTTTACCTTGAAATATTTTGTCGGAGCCGCCCAGACAAAAGGTCTCTGCTGGTAAGAGGCGAAAGGGCTTTCCCATTTCCCGGAAGGAATACGCAACGATTCCGGCAGATGCAAGGTCCATATCCTGTTGTACTTCTTCCAAAGCGGCTCATCGCCGTTGAATATGACATCTTTGTCGTAGTTTCCTTCTTCCACATGGTAGATCCAGTCGTAAAGCTTATCCACCATGTCCTTGCTATTTAGTACCTTTTCCACCTTATTGATGTCTTTGTCTTCAAGCAATACGGCTTTCCTGACAACATCAATAAGATTCTCGATTATCTCAACCTCCACAACATGTATGTCGCCAGTCCGCTTGTAAACACTCAGTTTACATTCTCTCTTGTTGGAGTCAAAGACATACTCGAATTTCGCCTTGATGGCTACATAGCAATGACGGGCCTCGGAGTACGGTTTAAACTGCTTCTGGCTTTCCTCCGTCATTCTCTGAAGATAGCCCCTCAGTACATTCCTATCCACGGCGATGTCGCGAATCTCCGTTCCTGGCGTCTTCATCGTTCTCATTATTAATTAACTTCTTGATTCTGTCCATTGTGCTCATGAGTCAGGGTTTTTATGATGTCTTCCATTTTTTGTATATTGAGAGACATTCCATCCGGAATCTATCACCTATCCACCGATTTCATCACAAGATTAACCAGCTTCTGGTTCTCCTGCGAGGAGTACCAGCACCCCTTGGGCGGGTGAATCCCCATCACAGAACTCTCTCGCAGTCAAGCCCGAACCATGCTGTCAGGACATCCTCGACCTTTCGGTGGATTTCGGGCGTGATGTTGTCCTTCACTTTCTTGTAAACGTAGGCGACAGCCGCACCCTCGTCCAGAACGCCCAGCAGCTTGTACACCGAACTCGGAATCAGGCTGACGGGGGAGACCGTGTAGATCAATGCCGCATAGATCAGCACCTTGTCAAGCGCCGCATCCTCTCGTCACCCATCACAAACCAGAACTGAAGCAGCGGCCTCGCCGCCGTCCTCCCGACCCTCAGCGCGTAAGGCTTCAACGACTCCATCACATCACTCATCTTCCCCTTCCAGTCAACCCCTTTCACCTCCTCCAGAAGTGAATGAATATCCTTGCCCATGATGCTGTACACAAGGATGGTTATGCAAATCGCTATCAACATGTTCATTTACTTTTGTGGTTTGTGCAAAGCCATTGTGTAGCCGCACCTTTTGCATCGCGTGCCGCTGTTAGGGCTGATCGAGCCGACACTTTCATAAAGAAAGTAATGATTGTCCCTTACGTGGTCGTGGTTAGGGCATTTAAGTCCTCTGATTTCTCTTAGTGTTCCCATGTGTCTGTCATTTTCATTATTCCCCAAAAGTACGAATAGTTTTCACAAAACCGGAACGAACCAAGCCGAGAATTTCCAAAGATTTTTCGAGACAGACTTTCATATTCTCCTCGTCATTGTAGAAGAATTCGCAACTTGCGGTGACATTCTTGAAAGTCTGGTCAATGTAAACCTTGGCGAGTTTGATGTCGCGTGTCAGCTTGTTGCACGCCGCGAGTACTTTGGTCACTTCTCCCTCTTCAAACTCGTAGAATTGTGGAAAGATCACGGACAGAAAATTTTCTTCGGACTGAGTTCCCAGCACGTAGAAACTTTTCATCTGATAGCGGATCCGAAGGTCTCCGTCATCGTCTGTCTGTGGTTTGTAGCCAAGCTCTTGAAGTATTAAGGTCACCTTTTCTTGTCTAGTCATATCGCTTTGAATATTTATTGGTTGTTGTCATCTGTGGTTTCTTCTTCCTCCATCTTCTGAATAGTGTTGCGAACGACGAGGAGGGCGATCGTAAGCTCATGGATCATGCGGCTGAGAAGTTCTTCCAGATCATCGTTCTCAAACAGTTCCCGTTCATAGAAGAGCCACAAGTTGTCATTGAAGGTGTAGGCCTTGACGTACTTGAGTGTGGAGTTGATCTTCTCACACAAGGTATAGTACTTTATGATGTCCTCCTTATCCAAGTCGTAGATGCCTGGAATTGAGAGGTTGAGGAATTTTTCGTCATCCTCGTTGTACATATAGAGAAAGTTGATTCCCTCGTATTTGAAGGCATAATCCAATGTGCCAACCTCTGTCAAGCTGAACCCCAAGTTGTTCAGGGTCTCCAAAATCTTTTCTTTCATGATATTCGTTTTTAATTAATGTTTGAATCCGATTGTTACGGGTTTTAACCCGGTGTCTTTGGGTGAGAACTCGCATCTTATCCGCTCGTACTCACGCAGAGATTTTGAGGTCACCGAAGGATTTCTTGTCCCGATGATTTCCTCAAGAAGGTTCTGGGTTATTCCCATCCTCCTGCCATCCTTGCCTTCTATGCTCTCGTTGAACTTCCGGCGAGCCGCTGACTTCACAATATAGCTGATGTCGCTGCAGTTATAACCTTCTGTCATATCCGCAAGTCTGTCGGTGTCAGTCTCTCCTTCAGTCGGAAGTTTTGCCAGAGCCAAAGTGAAAAGACTTTTGCGTGCTTCCGCGTCCGGCATGTCGATGTACACCATCTCGTCGATGCGGCCGGTTCGCAACACCGCCTTGTCAATCCGTTCCGGATGATTTGTGGCCGCAATCACATAGACCCCCTTGTCTGAAGCATTGTTGAGCATGCAAAGAAACTCGTTCACCTCGCTGTCATAGTGCTGGTTTCCCTCGTCTCCCGAGCGGCAGGGAACCATCGCGTCGAACTCATCGAAGAACAGTAGTGTGGGCGCTTTCTTCTCCGCATCCTTGAAAACCTCCCCGATCTTCTGCTGCGTTCCGTGAATCCAAGTGCAGGCAAGGTCATCAGGCACAATCTTGATGAAGTTGATCCCGATTTCTTCAGCCATCTTTTCCGCAAAGAAAGTCTTGCCACATCCCGCAGGACCATAAAAAAGCATTGCTGGCGGCTTGATACCGTAGGCTTCGGCATATTCACGGTTCTGAAGCACATTGATGAAGCCTTCCGTGACCATCTTCTTCAACTCCTCCATGCCTGCGACATCACCAAAGCCATGACCTTTCTTCTTCGTCTTGCGCTTCGGTTCTTGTGTGGCGGCTTCCACTGCCACAACCTTTGTCTGCCGCTCTTCCGCCACAGCACCGGTCGGCCCAAGCCCGCAGATGCGGCGTACCCAGTCTCTTTCAGCGTCTGATGTGTTCATGTTCTTACCTCCTTCTCGTTTAACTTCTGTGATAATAGAGCGGCATTCGCAACAAAATCTATCATTGAATATGTGGCTATGCGATCTTGAATATCAAAGCGTGGCGCTACTCAAAGGCATAGATGCAGATGCCTCTATTGAACACCATATTGTCTTTGTGCGAAACACCCCATTTGATTTGCATGTTATCCTCGACGGTTACTTTCATCTGCTCTGCCAATTCCATTATTTCGTCCATCATGATCTCTTCGCCTTCTTTGTGATAGATATTCATGATAAAGCATGACAATTTCCCTGATGTGTATTTCAAGATTTCCTTTGTCGCCAATTCGGCCAATTGTTTGACAGAGATATTGTCTTCAACTCGTACTGCGGCAAGAGGACGATGATGTTTCGCGAACATTTGGAAATCATTCCAATCAAGTTGTATCATTCCGTCTCTCGGCATGATGTCGAAGATGTAGGTCTTTGCGATTTCCCATTCTCTTGTAATTACTTGTACCATATTAATATATTCTTTTTATACATAAGTTTTCCACCTTGTCTCGGAATTCTTTTTTATTGACGAAATCTTGAATTGATTTGATGGTCTTGCATGCTACAATGAAAACTGAATATTTTCTTGTCTTCTCGCCGTCGCTATTGATTGCCAACGTTATTGCCAAAGAATATAAAGCTGGCACGATGTCCATCCTCATTAACGAAAATCCGATACTCTTTATCACGTTGAGACTTAGATTCATTGTTGCATTTGCCATATTGTCGAAGGGTAGAAGTCTATCCAATCTTTCTATAAACTTATTATCGTTTAACACTTGATTGACAAACGCCACGAATTTGTCCACGTTTTGTTGTAAGCACTCGATGGAACTGTTGTTTTCCTTTGAATTGTTCATAAATATAGTTTATCATTTGTAAATAAAGAGAATACAAAGTTTGGCGCTCTATCAATGCCAAGCGCCAAACTCATCATGCTAATTCTTTTTCCACCATTCCTTGATGGCCTTTTCAAACCGCTTGTTCAGGCGGGAGTAACGTGTGTCAAGCCAAGAGCGTTCCCTTCCGACACGTTTCGCCACTTCTACAGGTGCGGTGTTCTCAATGAAACGAAGTGTCCAGATAAGCCTGTCCTCATCTGACCATCCGAGGGTTTTCGGAAACTCATACAAGAATGAGACTATTTCTTCCTGAAGTTCTCCTTTTTGAAGACCGACACCAAGAACATCAGCCAAAGGACTTGCTTCAAGCTTCTCTTCCTGCCACTTGATGAACTCCAGAGCGAATTCATCCGACACCTCAATGTTGTGTGGTGACTTGTCACGCAACACGATATCCTCATAGTGATTGTCGTTGCGGATAAGTTTATCCTTAAGGCTGTTCTCGGCCTTTATCTGGACTTTACGAAATTCCGAGGCATCAATCCCCATCTCCTTAATGATGACGGATTTATCTTTGCGTTCCACGAGTGTTGCCATAAGCACATCCTTGTATAGACCATCGGGCATCATCTCTGAGATCACGCATTCCCAGAGATATGGATCGACAGACATCCCAAGTAAGCGTGTGTTTCCGGATGTACGACCACGGTTCACGTGAATCATCCTCATTTCCTCAAGATAACGCATGACCTCATGTCTGGCGATCTGGTCAAGCCAACAGAAGAAACTGCTTTTGTAGGAATATTTCTCAAGAACGCCCCATGTGCCGTTATCCCATAGATGAGTATAGAGAATATTCCCGAATTCCTCTACAGACACATCTACATTATAGTTGTGTTTGATCTGAGATATAATCTTTGATCTCAGGCGGCTTATGTTACAATCCTTGCCGCTCGTTCCATAGAAGAACCTTTCCGCAAATATCTGATCACCAGATTTCAGACGGCTGATGATCTTATCGGCTTCCTCGGTGTTTGCCAGGCGCCAGGCAATATCTCGTGTTGCGTTCGCATAGTAACGCATCCATTCCTTGTCTGTCTCAAAGTCTTTACCGTCTTCTGCCACTTTATCCATGACCATCTTGCAGAGGGCGTCTTCACTTGTGGAGATAGACTTTCCCTTGCTTTCGATTTCCAAACGAACTTCAGTCACTATACTGAGAATCGTGTCCGCTGTTGCTGAATTCTTCATGCCTGTCAGAGTCTTTAATGTTTGCATACGAAAAACCGACACTTGCACATCGGTTACAGTGCAAATGTCGGAAGGTTCTGACAGGTTGGCCGTGCTTTGTTATGTGAACATTTTGTCGAGATTTGTTTCTGTTGAAAATCAGTTGCTTACGCTGATGGATCAATCGATTTTTCACACTAAATCAAAGACATTATCTCAGGCGGTATGATAATATGCTCAGGCAGAACCGTAAGATGAGATGTTGTGTCCTTCAGCAGGAATGGATCCGCCGGTTCCTGCATCCTTTCACAAGCCATTCCCACATCGTCACGTATGCTCTTGAGCACAATGTACAACCCTTTTTGCTGAACTTCGTTGTTCACATTGAAATTCTTGATCATGTCGGTGAAAATAGTTTCCCCGCTTATTCCATACGTCATCTCATAGAGTTTGGAGAACAACTGTTTGTACTGCGTGAGGTTGAGCGTGTCAACCATATCCCCATTCTTTTTGCGGTCAATCAGATAGATGAGGTACAGGATGAATCCGGCCTTTCTGGTGAAGTGCACCATGAGTCTCTCTTCCTCTCTCCTTATGTAGAGACGGTAGCGGCCATCATTCTTTCGGTTTTTATCCGCGGAATTTGCCTTGCATACCTCCAAATCTACTGTAGAGGCCTGGGCCAGACGAAAAGGATTGACGAAGTCATTCATTTTCTCCTGTAACTTGGGTGATTGATTCAGGAAGAATAATTTCCATGTCGCAGGATCAATGGAGTTGAACACCAAGTCCAGTTCAGCCTCGATTTTTGGATCCGGATGCTTGCGTAATTTATGGAGATTATTCAACATGCTCTCAAAACTTTCTTTCTGCTTCTGATGGGTGATGATTCCATTGATGTTCAGCCGCTCCTTGATAGAAGATATTGATGCGGCCATCCCGAAAGATGGATTCTTGAAGTTCTCCGCAAGCTTGGCAAAGTAATTTGCCCAGAACTTCTTGCTTGAAGCGGCATTCTTGACCAGAGCAGTCAATTCATCCGGATCTTCTATAACGAGTGTTTTGAGTACCCGTCCCATATCGAATTTGGCGACACGCTCGGCAGCATACATGATCAGACCAATATTCATGAACAGTTGGTCTTCATCAGTTTTCGCCACGATGAACCTCTTGCCGTCCATGGCAGGCGTAAACAGCTGTATCATAATATTATCCCCATGCCCATCAACGCGCTCCTTGATCTTGGGATGATTCTTTAGCTCCACGTTCGTGATGACTTCCAGCTCATACTCATTAAAGTAATCATCCTTGTTCATGCTCTGCTTGAATCCCTCCATGACCTGCAGTGCAGATTGTGCCAATGAAGAGTCAGGTTCAGCTATCAGGTAAATGCAATTGTCTGCAAACTGCCCGACCGCACATTTTTCCTCAATCAGCACTCCGATGCACGGCTGATCTATGGGGGAGTTGTCTGTTATTCTCATGTTCCTTTTTTATTTATGTGCAAGCTTTATCATCTATCACTACTATTGTTAAATATAGGTGAAAATGCTACCTTGGTTATATTAGTCTGATAGCACGACTCTGAGACCAATACGGTAACTCGTGGATACTGGCGGGAAGGAAGCGCGGTATGCTACACGACAACTATTCGCACCATTTTCACAACTTCCGCCACGAAATATGCGATAAAGTCCACATTGAGCTCCCTTGGGATTAATTTGAGGGTCAGCTTTATAATCTCCATACCAGTCTTCACACCATTCCCACACATTCCCACTCATATCATAGATTCCAAGTTCATTGCATTCTTTAGTTTTTACAGGATGTGTTATTGTGTCGCAATGCCATGCCACTTTATTTATTTCGTTAGAGCCTGAGTACTTGGTATATTTACTCTTATTCCCGCCTCGTGCAGCAAACTCCCATTCAGCCTCAGTGGGTAGGCGGAACTTTTTGCCATAAAGTTTTGGACTGAGTATTGTGTTTAGCTTACTTATGAATAGCTTACAATCAAACCAACTTACTTTTACTATAGGTTTCTTAATGTCAGGTGAATTTAATGGAGTGTTTCCCATGACCGCATTCCATAGGGCTTGAGTTACTTGAGTTTCCCCGATAAAGTAATCGGTTGTAATTGTTACCTTGTGTGCTGGTTTTTCACAACTGTAAGTGCTTCCTTGTTCTATTGTAGCACCCATCATAAAACTGCCGTGTTCGACGAGAATCATTTTGAAAGCGCAATCACCTATTAAAAAATTAAGAGTTTGCATAACTATTGATATCGACATTTGCTCTTTGTCGTTAACTAAAAAAAACTGCATTTTCGAGCAGCGATTCTATATGTTTACTGAACAGGAATGTCAGTCGAATAGAGGTCCCTTTATCATAATTGGATGGATTGATCATTTTGCTCTCTGTGCCATACGATGTACGTATCGTCAATTTATAAAACTCATTTACTGATGAAAGTACTTTTAACTGCATGATATTACAATCCCGTTGTCTTTCTCCTCATTGTCCACAATTTCAATTTGGAAACATTCAGAAAATCCGGGCTTCTCTATAGTTATAGGAGAATCTGTCATGACATTGGTAAACTCTGAAAAGTAATCGCTGTCTCCTAGATTCTTGTTAATAGCATCAATGGAATCAGCAAGAATAGTTTCATCTTTCTCTCGTAGCCATTCTGCGATGTCTCCTGAACGAGCATAATCTAATAAATCCACAGCAACAGGGCTGCCGTAGTTAGGTTGACTCTCAAAATATCGTTTAAGTTGATCTGTAGTTAAGCAATATTCACCATTGATATAAAGTACTGTTGCCATACTTGAGGACATTATATACTTTTAAAATCTGTGCATTGCACGAATATACGAATAGCCTTGATCTTTGAAATCGCTGGAGATCATGCTGAACCCTCCAGTGCATAAGCAAAAGACAAACATCGAATCATGGTTATTAAAGTCGTAGTGATCTTCAAAATCCCTTGTCCAATACATGTGTCCATGCCAGTTCTCTCTAGAATCATCTCCAAAGCCTATAGGCATACCATACTGAATCAAAGTGGCTTGTATTGCTTTAAGATTGTCTGATTCTCTCATTTCCTTGAAATCCTCTATGGATGGCATGAACCATCCTTCACCAAGGTTGTGACACCACTTTTCAGAGTCGTACCAATTAAGGTTAGCTTCGTATAGACTCATGATTAGTCCGTGGACACCAGATGAATCTATAGACACAATCACTCCGCTTATTCCTTGACTTAGATATAAATCTCCGATATGATACATAATAAGGTGTAGCTTTAATTAATCAATGTAGTCGTTGTCTATATACAACGTTGTCGTAAAGATGTTGGAATATATCGTTTATTCAGAGTTTCATAAGACATGATTAAAAAGCGTGTAATGCTCGGGCATACATTCGATTCGTAAAATCCTTCCTGATGTCATAAACAGAACACGAGTAATCACTATACATACAGAGAATATTCATCCAATCTCCATCGTCTTTGCTGGATTTTAAGTCAGTAGTCCAATAGTTATGTGGAAGTAGACGGTCAAAAATAGAGTCTGGCTCACCAAGACCTAATGGTATTCCATAATATATTAAAGACATCTGTATTGTTCTCAAGTTGGTGCTATCCCTCAAACTTTTCAGGTTGTCTACCGAAGGCAAAAACCATCCTATACCATAATCCTTACACCATTTTTCTGCTCCATACCAGTCTATTTTTATTTCGTCTAAACTCATTATAAACCCCTGTAGTCCAGATGAATCAGTTGATATAACCACTCCAGTTATACCATTATTATCATAGATATCTCCTATTTTATACATGCTTGAATCGTTTTATATTGGATTCTGAGCAGATTAATCTATATCCTAAGTTTCCTTTTTCTTGTGAACTTGGAATACAATGCCCTTTAATTGATTTTGTGCCGTTTTCCTCATACTCAATGCCGAGTAAACAGTAAAGGTCGAATCGATTTGTTCCAGTCAATTCCCAATCTATTCTATGATAATCATAATCAACACAATCATTTGGGTCGCACCATTTCACCCTTTTATAGTGGTTCTTGACTAAATGCAGCCATTGCTCCCTTGATGGTAGAGCGAAAGATATTGCGGTGATATTATCAAGAAAATGCATGACATTTTGAACAGTGTATGCAGATACGATAGAAAAACTATTGTATTTACAGGTATAGCAACTTTCAAGATAATCTACCAAATCTTTCTCCGAATCTGGCATTAATGCTTTGTATTGCTCAATGGTTACGGGTGTCTCACTGATATAAAAATCAGACATGTTCAATGTTTTATCCCCGGGGATATGTATCATAGCGATGGAGCATTCTCCAAGTTCCAAATTAACCTTTCTGGGATTTTTATGATAGATAATATTATTGTCAATACTGACTTGAACATCACCTAAATCTATTCCATCGATTTCCTCAAAAGCAAAATTAAGTGACTCATTATCTCCTTTTTCATAGTTACCTGGAGTAAAGTTAACGGTCATCTCTCCCCAATTACTTTTGACACTGATGATATAAGATTCCTTTACAGATTGAATGACGTTCAATGAGATAGAGACAATAATGTTTTCATCTAATCGATCGTCTATACTAACCATATATTTAACACAATCTTCAAAAGACTTTTTAGTCACAACATATTTTGCACCAGTAATAATGTTAGCTAACTGATTGATATATTCACTATCACCAAGATTGGTATCTATGGTGTCAATTTGGTCTGCTATATCACTATCATTATGTTCTCGTAACCATGCTGCAATGTCTCCATTTCTGCCATATTCCAGCAAGTCTGTACAAGAGGAAGAATTGATGGTGATACTATCAAAGCATCTTTTTAATTGTTCAATGTCATAACAATATTCGTTGTCTATATACAAAACAGTCATTGTTAATTGGCTTTAATAAAGTGGTAAGTATCTTGCATGTCCAGAATTCGTTCAATGGATGTTTTTTCCTTGTACTGTCCAAGTTCTTCAGAAATATCTTTCCCTTTTTGGTTTGACATTGCGGATGGTTTAACCCTTTCAATAGCCACATCAAAATCAGATTTGGTTATTTTTATTTTAGTGGGAATGAAGTTAGGATCTTTATTCTTATCATTTAGGTAAAGTGAGAACTTGTTTTCGACTACCATATTAAGAACACATTCTATTTCGGAACCAGAGAAACCACCATAGTACCCTTTCATTTTCTCCACAACATCAATGCAATCTCCCAGTTCTGAGAAATCAAATAGATTTATGTCATTTTGAGGGTATCTGTGTTCAATTTTTTTTCTAAGAATCTCGGCTCGTTCTTCCTGATTCGGAAAATCCACAAAATAGACATCGTCAAAGCGTCCTTTTCGCATAAACTCAGGTCGCATTACATCATTTGCTGTTGCGACAATGTAAACCGGATTTTTTCTTTCTTGCATCCATGTTAGAAAATATCCCATCATTCTTAGAACAAGAGAATCGTTGTCCCCGTTGGCTTTATTTGAGCCTGCGAATGCTTTCTCAATTTCATCTATCCAGAGCACACAAGGATGTGCTGCTTCTGCAATAGTCAGAGCAGTACGTAAATTTGCTTCACTCTCTCCTACATATTTCCCCATTAGACGGCTAACATCCAAACGTAAGAGAGGTACTTTAAACAGATTTGCTGTTGCTTTTGCTATCATACTTTTTCCACATCCAGGCATGCCTATGATCAAGATGCCTTTAGGAATTGGGATGTGATATGTTAAAGCATCCCCAATATTCTCATAGATTTTACCTTTAACTCTCAAATCAGAAACTAACCTATGAAGTCCACCGATTTCATTAATGTCCACATCTCTATTGACAACATCGATTATCCCTGATTTCTTTACTAAATTTTGTTTCTCTTCCAGTGCGGTGCTCAAAGATCTTGAGAGTATTTTTCCGTTACCAACCCCCAAGGCTGTTCGAAATGTTTGTTTTACTTCATACATTTGTAAACCTTGGAGTGTTCTGACCATTTCGCCAAATTTTCTATCGTTCGTATTTATATTTGAAGTTTTCTCAATTAGATAATCTCCAATTTCATCGGCTGTTGGTGGTAAGACATCTATGATTCTAACAATATTCTTAATTTCATCTGGAACATAGGCTGTTATCTGTGGAGAAACTAGTATGATAGTATAAAAATCATCTTTGTAGTCACCTCGTTCATATTTTTGAGCGAAAATGTTTAATAGTGATGTAATTTCTCCAGAAGTAATTATTCCATCAGTTCCAGATACTCCGGATTTGAGAATTTCATCAAAATTCTTGATCACGAAGATGCGTTTGCCGTTGACTCTGTTCTTTTTCCCAGAGATGATAGCTTTTAGAAGTCCGTCAAGCGTGGTATCCCATTCATCATCGGGCTCCTTGGAATGGAAATCAATGATTCCTAGACTTATATCAAATTCGCAGATGTCTTCGATATTGGGATATGTTGGAATGCGTGCTATATCGGTGATAGCATCATCGATTAATTCATAATGATAATGAGGAATGTATAAAATTGGGAAAAAATTTATTCCCGTTAGCATTTGATTACGTAATTCCTTAAACATAATATTACTGTGTTTCCTTATTCCAAAGTTTTTTGACTGTTGATTTTGTCGTGTTCCAGATTTCCTTGCCTGTGTTCCAGATTTTCTTGCCTATTTTCTCACCAGCATCACATAGCCTTGTCACAGCTGATTTTGCTATGTTTTTTCCTTGGTCGATTAATTTTTTGGATTTTTCCTTTACTGTAGCTATAACCTTGTGAGGAACAAGATTGAAGAGTCCCCACGTTATTAGCCCGATGGCCCATGCCGGTAATGCTACAACTCCTAGAGCTGCTGCAATTGTTCCTAATGCTGCACTGAGCCCGACTTTAACACCTTCAAAGAGAAGTTTTTTCTTTATGGCCTCTATCCTGACAATTTTTTGAGCGACATTATTCTCTTTTAATCTCGTTTGATATTCTCGAGCAGATATCTTATCAGTCTCATATTGATAACCAAGTTTGAGGTACCGTAGGCGTTCGATAATTGCTCGTGCTAATTTCAGGGCATGCTTTTCTTTCTTCTTTTGTGGTATGTTTGACTTATACGTACTGTTAATTGCTGCAGTTGCAATAATTTTCTCAAAATTTTTGTCTGTAATTGAGTCAAATGGTGCATTAAAGTATTCTTCTAGACTATCCTTGTTTGAAAGAGGTGGTAAACCGAAAGAAAGAGCTGCGTATTCCTTATTATAGCGCAATGATTCTATTGCGGCTTCTAATTGAATCCTATTATTCATAACATTCCTCCTCTTTATCTATTGTCTGTATATCCTCATAACTTTTTGGGGAAGCATTCAACTCCGCAACTTCTTTTTCAATGGAGGCATCTAATGATTCCTTTACCTGTGCGATGAATGTATTTTCTTCCATAGGAGTCATATTCCTATGTTCGGATGCTTGGGCGAGTTCATTTCCTATCTTGATAAGCTTCTGTTCAAACCAAGCTCCGTTTGTTAATTCTGGATTAGTCTTTTTGGCTTGTCTTAATTCTGCTAGATTCTCATAGAAGGTATCAATTTCTTCGCACACAGATAAAATCAGCTTTTTTTCCTCATCACTCTGTCCTTGTTCTGTAAGTTCTTTATTAAGAGATGTCCCTTTATGTTTTTTTAACAAGTTTGACAATAGTTTAAAATGGTCGACAAAGTGCTTTACCCATGAAGCATTCTCATTGTTGTTCGATTCAAGCGCATCAATTATTTCCGTGTTCATATTGTAACAAGTTATTTATTAGAAAATATGATATTATTCCCGCATACGGGGCAGCGGGAGAGTCCTTTTTCGATTTCGGAGCCACAGGCAGGACAGGTGGTGCCGGAGGTCCTGGCCAAAAGACTGGCGTATTTACCGTTCTCAACCCATTTGATCAGTTCGGCGGCGCGCATTACGGTCCACGGGTGGCTGTCATCGAGAATGGAGATGTTGCGGATGATTGTATTCGCGGTGTCGCCATACCTTGTCAGGAATTCTTGGGCTTGCTCGGCAAAGATGTGTGGATCAGCGATGTTGAAATATCGTTTTGGGATTCCTGACATCTTCATTATGGCGCTGATGACAGCATCAAGGTCTTGACAAGCCAGAAGGCCGGCTCTGTCAGCGGTGAACTCAGACATTCTGTTCCAGTAGAGTAAGGCAAGTTTGATCGGTTCTGCGAATTTCCCGAGGAGCCCCATTGCATTGATGATCTGAGTGATAAATCCGGCCATCACATGATAAAGGACGTGGCCGCTCTTCACGTGACCCAATTCATGGCCAATGATATAAGTCAACTCTGGATCTGGTAAGAGGTCAACCGCTCCAGAATACAACACGAGAATGGTGTCTTTGTCAAAACCTGTCGTGTAGGCATTGATTCCATAGTCCCATTGTGAATATACTTCCGGGATGTGATCTATGTCCAAAGTGCGTGCTGCATCTCGAATTATCTTGTAAAGTTCTGGACAAGAGCGGTCTGTGACGTGAAATGAACTACCGCACAGATTCACGATTCTCCATTTGATGGTTGTCCAGTTAAGGACAAAATTCGTTACTGTACCGAACATCGGGAGATTCCGCATTGTCTCCAGAGCCGATTTGTCAAACGGGTGCTCGTAATCAGCTGACTGTAGGTTTAAGAGTTTTTGTGCCATACTTATTTATCTTGAATTATTTTCGCTAAATCTTTAATCAATCCTCTTAATGTCTTAATCTTTGCATCAAGTTCCGACTGCTGGTCACTGATTTCCTGATACAACTTCTTAATCTCTACAAGGAGACTTTCCTCCCTCTCGCTTGACATATTGGCCTTGACCTCTTTCCTTATTATCGATGACTCAGGGTATATCATTGATCCATACATAGTGGATTGAACAGTGACAGGAGTGTACTTGTAAGCCTTGGTGTTACTGACATCAGATGCGAAAGCCACATTATATTTTGTGATACCTTGTTCTGAGAATGCGTCTGCGAAGCGAATATTGTCAGGTACGATGTAAAAGTCAACATCCCGATTATATGAATTCTCATCAATGTTGTCTTCTTGCTCCATACTAATCCTATTTAATTCGTCGTTGAACTTATGCAGATCAAAGCGAAGACCGTTGACGGAATAGTCGTAGATAAACAAAGTGCTGATGAAAGCTTCGACGTCTTTCATATTTTCATAAAAGTAGGAAGCGGTTTTTCGTAGCAATATGTATTCATTAGCGGTGTCCGCAACGAGCATCATTACAAATGGGCATGAACGACCATAAGCATCCTTGGTACCTTCCACATCTCTTATGGCAAACACGGATTTGCCGTCGATGCGCCTGAGCTGAATCTTATAGCCGGCGTGTGACATCATAACTCTGGCTCCTTGGGGATAATTGTCCGTTGTACTCTCAGCCAAATTGATAATTGGAGGAAGTTCTCTCCATCCCTTTACTTTTTCGGCCATTGATTCATTATTCTCATAAACAGGAAGCAAAGGAAGGTAGTACCTTGAGACAACGGAGTCTTCGTTGTTCCCAAGATATAAGTCTTTATACCCACCGAAACTATAATATGCGTAGAACTTAATCATATATTCAGTAATGATTTTTGTAGATTGTGAATACCTTCTACCTCATGCTTTATTAGATGTCTGCTCTCCAGAGAATCTATCACATTCTTAAGTTGCTCATATGAAATGGAGCCCAGATTGTTGATGATCTTGCTCATTACAAATATTGTTATTGCCGCAGGAATACCTATTATAAATGCTATAATGACTGACAATCCAAAATTCCACCAAGATTTCTTTCGCCTTTCTTTGTTCTTTCTTTCCTCTTCGATTTCTTTTATGAATAGATATTTAGCTAATAAGAATTGTAGAATATAATACGCCAATTGATCGCAGTTGTGAGGAGTGTATTTGTCTAAACATACTTTAAACCAACTGTTGGGTCTCAACAATGAACTTCCTTCTCTTAATGTTGACTGTGCGTCTATTTTAAATCTGTCATTCATGATGTCGATTTTCCGCTCATAACCATCACCGAATCTAACAGACGTTCGGTTGTTAAATATGCTGCATCTTTGTGGTTCCACTCCTTCTGTAATACACGTGAATGATTTGAGATGCTCAGAAAAAACTATGCTGCCAACGGTTTGTATCGGAAGAATGTCAACTTTTACATTCTTCATCTTGCTTAAAGCCACGAGTGGAGTGCTATATACTGTTTTCACTCTTTCGGAAATCTCATCAAGTCGATTCTCTTTCGCCCATTTTTCACACTTGAGAGGAACGAAAATTACCATCTTGGCATCTGCTCCATTCTTATCATCCAGCATCGTAATAAAATTGTGGATGTCTTGAACTCTGTTGATTGCCTTGTTCAGAGGCTCATTCATCAGTGGATTCTCTGGATTTACGGCTTCCATGAGTGATGGTGTGTCAATGGCAATAATAAAAACATCAGACTTGCCTACTAAGCCACTGATCATATCACTTTGTGTTCCGCCGGATTCAAAGTACTCCCCGTTAACATCATTAAACACTATTTCCATTTTGTTTTTTGTCCCAGGAATACTGAATTCCAAAATGTACCTTTGGACATTACCTGTGGAAGAGTCATCAACGAGGATAGTCTTGCCTTTCGAAGTGGCTAATAGTTGTTTCAGATTCTCCACTTTATCCTGTAAGGGGTTATTGGTTACTTCTGATACGTCCTTTATAGTCAATAGATCCTTGATTTCTCCATTGACAAAGTTATCGACAATACCGGCTAGAACGGATGTCTTGCCGGATCGGCGTCCTCCCATCATCAGTATGTTCAATGAGTCTGCCATCGTGTTAATTCTATTTGCCTGCGCAAGAACTCATTGCCGCGCCGGCAATAAGGCCTCCAATTCCAGCTGCGACTATATATTTTTTGAGTCGTGCCGTCTTTCCCTTTTCTTCTTTGAGTTGTCTGGTCGTTTCTTCTAATAGGCTGACCAGTCGCTCGGTGTCGTTCTTTTGGATTAGCTCGTTCATGTTCGTATATGAGTTTATAGGACTTGATAGGTTCTGCTCTTGTACCGCATACTCAATATCTATCTCAGAAGGGAGAAGGATAAAGGCTGTTTTTCCAGGCTTGCCTTCAACATTCAGAATCCCTTTCTCGGTAGCGATCCGATTTGAGTTGTCACCACTGATAATGTCATCTATCCATTTGTTGAATCGAGAAATCTCGAAACGTAAACCATTGACATCTTGGTCGTAGCCTAAACAACTGGAAATCACCTTCTCGCTTTCTGGAAGATATGATGCCAAGAACGTTGTCAGAATATTCAAGATACGAATATCCTCTTGCGTGGTTCCGATGATCACGAGAAGAAATGGAATTGAGCGCCCGGATTCGTCTTTTCCCGAACTTGGAATATCTCTGATGGCCAAGGCATAAGTCTTTGCAGAGATATTCTTATATAGGATTTTGTATCCTGCGTGAGAGAATAATCTTTTTGCCTCATTGGGTAGTCCGTGTGACTCAGAGTTGTTGATTAGTTTGATTTTAGGAAGACCTTTTAGTGATTCAACTTTATTCGGATCTTCCTGAATTGTATTATCTTCCATTAATGGTAATAACGGAAGATAATATGTCGCTTCTACTTTATCTTCGCTTGAGCCAAGATAAAGATCTTTGTAGCCACCAACTGAGTAATAGGAGTAATATTTTAGCATAGCTTAGAAATTTTTGAGTATTTCTATACCGTATCCGGAGTCTTTAATGATTCCGCTTCGTTGCATTTTCGAAATCACTTCTTGAAGTTCAGCCGGATTCATCGATCCGAGAATCAGTCTAATCTTGTTGATTAGGTTGGTAAACCATCCGAAAAGTCCTCCGGATTTGCGTGTCTCGGCATCGTAGAGCTTGGCGAGCATAAAGCGTAGGATGTGCAGTGGAAGTTGCTCGCAGTTACTTGGCGCATAGCTGCAGTCTTCTTCGTTGATATGGTACCAAGAGTATGGACGAAGAAGACTTGTGCCCGAGATCAATGAATTTGGATCTGCGCAAATGGTTTCCCCGTTGTTTAGAAGTTCATTATCTCCATTTTCAAGCCGGATAATGTTGTTGCTGATTTCACAACAACGTATTGGGCCTTCTATACTATTATAGATGTAGGCTTTGCGAAGTTCGGAAAAAAGAATATTCCCGGATGTCTCCATAGGTAGTATGCTGATGGCCATTTTTGAAAAGGCCATCAAGTTCCTTATGCAAGTTCCATAAACATCTTTAATCCTTTCCGTCACTTGGTTTATCCTTTTTTCTTTAACCCATTTTTCACACTTGAGTGGAACAAAAACAACCATCTTGGCATCTTTGCCGTCATTGTCGTTTATGTGAGTAAGAAAGTTATGAATATCTCCGACTCTGTTTGTCCCGATGTTAATGGATTCAGGACAAATGTCTTTTGTTTGCTCTTCAACTGGCCCCATTAGGTATGGGGTGTCAATGACTACAACAAAAACATCACATTCTTTTATGTATTCCTCTGTTTCTGGAGCATGTCTGCTTGATGTCTCGAAGAATTCGCCGGGGCAATCCAAAAATTCTATGTCCATCTCCCGATTGGAGCCAGGAATCTGTAAATGAAGTTTGTATTTCCAAACATGAATATTCGGCCCTTTATCAACCAGAAATATCCGGCTGTCTCCTTTATGGGTTTCCAGCATGTATTGTAACTCGAGAGTTTTTTCGCCAAGTGAATCTTGTCTTGTACTATCCTTGGTCTCAAGATGTGTTCGGTCAGAAACGGTGAAGTAGTTTTTCACTTCTCCGTTAATCATTTGCTCGAACATGCTGGCAAGCGCTGATGTTTTCCCACAACGCCGACCTCCGACCATTAATACTTTGAGTGGTGCTGCCATCTTAGTTTAGTTTTAAAACACTGTTTGATGTGATAGGGATGAATCCATTCCTGTTGATGATGATGTACCGTGACAGTTTCTGAATCTCAGATAAAAATTCGTCATCGTTCTTTAAAAAGGACATGAATGAGGACATCAATCTGTTAAGAAATCCTTTTTGATGTTGCTGCTGCCATTCATAACAGTTTGAAACATAAGTCAGCAAATAGTACAAAGGCTGAGGGCAAAAGAGAGGCTTATATTCCGGACACTGCTCCCAAGGTTGATACTCTGCTATTATTTTACAATCCTCGATACCTGTCGGAAGGTCGGACATATTGGCGAATTCCATACCTCCCAATGTCATTATAGGAGTCACAATACTGGCGATGTTGTTCTCTTTAAAGAAACAGATAAGCTCAGAATATGCGGAAACAACTTTCTGAGAGACTTCCGCGATTCTGCCATCGTGGAAGTACCTCTCGCATTTTAATGGAACAAACAGAACAAGTTTGTCCTTTATTGCAGAGGTGTTCTCTTTTATATAGTGAGTGACGATGTCTATCTTGTTCTTATCATTGTTATATCGACCATTTTCCTCCATAAGAAATGGAGTGTCAATGGCAATCAGAATCACTGTCGCCTCAGACATGAAATTGTGGACTTCATTTCTGTCTTCCTCAATGGTGGATGTAAGGTACTCTCCAGGAAAGTCCCTGACTGAAATCTTGACGGATGGTTTACGGCCCACAATGCCAAGCCCGAACACGAAATTTGAGATAACATTGGATGCGGGGAGATTTGAGGCGTCTTTCTTGGCGACCGCATCCATCAACATGGTGCGATAATCATTGAGTTTGGCCGTGTTGTTGTCCAGTGCGTTCAGATAGAGGCGTGAGCCTTCACAGATGTGTGACTGGCTTTCTGAAAACAGAGATGTCATCACGGTCGTTTTACCAACGGACCGTGGTCCCATCATGCAGACACTCAATGTCGGGATAGTTTTGTCTATTTCCTCCGACACGAATTTGCTTACTTTATCGAATATGCCCATACTCAATTGTTGATTGTGATGATGAATGAGTTCTTCTTGCACATTTCAGCTAAAGCGGAACTGTTCTCATTCCACTTTCCGAAAGCTTCTGCTTCTTGTGCTATGCTTGCGAATTCCTTACGCCAAATCGACATTCTGTTCTCCGAGTAGAAATTATAGAGCTCTTCACTTATTGCCGTGTTTGTGTCATCCACCAACATATCACGGAACATACTGATACATGCATAGAATGAATGACTTGGAATAAGAGAGAAATCATCTTTCCATCCTTGCATAGCGATTTGGATTAATGAAGCTCTGCTTACGATCTCACTCCAAATCTTTTTTGCTTGTACTTCATCTGGCAAACCGTTCAGAGACGTCATCGGCCTGAATGCGGGACTGTTTTTGTCTAATGTGTCCAGACATTTGGCCACATTGTATTCCATAAGACCTTCTATGCTTATTTTGTAATCAAGAACAAAATTCAGGGCATTATTCAGAAATGGATAAAGAGTCTTGTCCACTTTCTCATTTATAAATGTCTGAAGCCAATTGACGGATGCTCCATCTTCAACTGCATATTCAGTTAACGGTATTCTTCCCAACCGTGCATTGTTGAATAACACTGTGATAATTTCTGATTTAAGTCTTTCCTGTAGCGGTACAAGTACATTGGAATTGACATTGTCATAGGCTTTGTAAATCCTGTTCCTGAATATCTTGCAATACTTTTCAAGAATCTGGTTCGTGGATTTGTCACCTTTTTTAACATCTTCTATGATCATAGATGGTAAGTCAATGAGTTGAATCAGGGATGTGATTACTTTTTCAATGTTGTTCTTGACCGCTGGGCAAGGTTTATTCCTGTCAGTATAGTACTTTTGATCCAATTTTTTCAGCTCATTTGAAAAAGTCAGGTCGTTATGGTACAGCTCGCGGAATTTCCTTAATTCGTTGGTGCCTTGCTTCATTTCCCCAGAAATGACACTTGACACAGAATCATTTAATATTTTGTATGTTGAATATACTCTTTGTCCGAGTGTGTTGACAGATGCAATCATTCTCGCATCGATTTCATCCAGATGTTCCATCAACTGAGACAAGATTGGTTCAATTGCTTTTTTACGTGTGGACTCCTTGTCAGCTGCGTTTGCTATCAATATGGTTTCCTTTCGTTCGTATGGCTGTGCGCGGAAAGCCTTGACCACTTCTGGACAGTCTTTAGAATTGTCGAAGCCAGGAGTGTTACGTTCGTTCAGGAGGAAGTACAGCTCGTGAACATCCATCCTCTCAATGCCTTGATAGGCATTCTTGAAACGAATGTTATTCAGTCTCCCATTAATGGAATCTTCTTCGCCACGCCATCCTGAATTAGGTTTTGGTTGGTAGAGGAGAATGACTGCATCACTATTGTCGGCGATCGCTTGGTACATATGCTGTTCTGTTGACACATCGTTGGAAGCATCACCTAGGCCAACATTATCCATAAGCACAATGTCGCCAGCATCTTCACATAGGAATTTTTTATAGATGTCAACCCGATTTACTGCAAGATAATTCAAGTAGGCTACATATTCTGGATCAGATGTGTGGTGTCCATTGTGTTGTGCTACCCATAGCTGAACTTTTGTGGCGTCCGTTATCTGAATGTATTTGCGTCCATCAGCATCTTGTCTGAAATCTTGCAATGGTTGCCCGTTTGCATCATGCCCGGAAAGAAGATTGCTTATAAGTGTGAAGTTGTCAACATATTTCATCACGGAGAGACGGCCATTCATTGTTGCAGGAAGCCCGACATTCTCGACTTTGAAATTCTGTATTTCGTGGAAGTTGTGAAGTAGGATAGGAGTGACTGTCGGATTAAATCTCTTTTCAAGAGCTTCCAAGTTCTTGTTGAACAACGCAAGCATCTCACTTTCCGTATAGAGATAAACACGAGCTTCGAAGTGGTCTGAGTTATAAATGAATGATGAAACACCTGTGCAGTGTCCGCCTTCGCTTGCCAAAACCACATCGTTGTCCAAACCCGTCACGCTTTGAATGAAAGTGCTCTTCCCACTTCCAGCCATTCCGAATACTTGTAACGAGAGACTCTTTCGGCTGAATCGTATTTTCAGCCGAATAAGTTCTCTCTGCAGTTCTGTGATAGCTGTTCGAGTATCTTCTGTTGACACATTCTGCAACCGTAGTTCCATTCCCGGATCTGACGCAAGAATCGCATAGTAAGACCCTTTCTTGATCTCACATTGACACTTGATTTCACTGATAAGGCTATCAAGGCTATTAACTTTTTGCAAAAGAGAATCGACAAATGCAATCTTCTCCTCAATGAGCGGCAATCGCCTCTCTTGACGTTTAGCAATAATACATTGTATTTTTTTGTTAATATTGCTCATAATATTCAGTTATGTAAGTTTGCTAACCTCGTATGATATGTAGTCACGTGAAGATTGTTTTTATTCAGCGTCCCACTCATGGCCACAATTGCTATTTGTGCATTTATAATGTTTTTTAACATTTTTAGTAACATTTTCGTAAACAGTTTTAGCTGTATGACCACCACCATTAGGGTGAAATATTGATACTGCCATCCCAGCGGCAACACCCAATGCTGCACCGCCAGAATGAGCTGCATAAAATTGAACACTGTTTGTGAATTCTGCACCACAATTACATTTAGGACACCTTTTCATATCCAATCATTTACAATAATAGGTTAATGCTTCCCATCAGAAGCCCCAACAAAGCACCCAACCACACAATGGCGTTGAGTTCCTTGTTCATGACTTTGAAGATGAGCTTTTCGGTTTCGTTTACGTCCATCTCGTTGATGCGTTCACGAACGATCTTGCTGATGTCTATGGATGCGAGAATCTTCGGAAGATGCTCGGAGATCATTTTTCGATAGATGGATTCGATTGTGTTTACACATTGTGATAGTTGTTCGTCATGACCTTCGACCAATTTGCAAATAGGCTTGCTCAAGAAGTGGTCAACCTCTCCGCCAATCATATTCGACACGATCTCTTCACCATTGTTGCGGAGCATTGTGTTGATGTTGTCGGCAAGGAAATGTTCTGCAGGTTCACGGAGCATCCCTAAGAATTTGGCAACGATGTTGCCACCAAACAGTCCAGCCGCCATACCACCAATCCCGCCTAAAACTCCACCTAAACCAGCGAGAAGTTCTTGCGCTCCATCAATGGTCAGTTTTTGAGCCACTTGATTAAGGGCTATGTGGGCTACTTTATCTCCGACGGAGGTATCTGCTAATTTCTCATAAGTTTGCTTGGTAATGCTTTGATTGATGTTTTGCGAGATGCTATCAATTTCTTCTTTTGACAGATAATGCTCCAAGAACTGCGACACAGTCTCTTCGTTCTTCTGCTGTGTCGCAATGAACTCTTCAACAGCACCACGGATCTTCTCAACCATGTCTTCGGATAAGAGATACTTCTCCAGTACCTCTTTGTTCATCAGATTCTCGCTAATCACCCCACCAATGGCTTCAGCAATACGCTTTTTCTCTTTAGGAATGATTCCTGGAGTGAAAGGGATGTGAATGCCGAACACATACTTTGCTGTATGCGGACGGAACAACATTCTTATCGCGATGTCATTGGTGATGTAACCAATCACACCGCCTAACAATGGTGCTATTATGTAAGCTGCGGCCATATTCATACTCACTTCTTTGGTCTATATGGATGGATCAACCACATCATTTCTATCATTCATTTCCAAATTTTCTTATCCACGTAATGGTGATTCTGTGATATTCAATCTCAATAGTTATAAACAAAGAAAGTGTGGAGTCCCGGTAAGCTTGTTCAACTGAGGGCTCTGACAAAGCCTGAATAAAGACAAGCGGTACGGTACTCCACACCTATATGAAATGACTCGGGGGCGTTGCAAAAGGTACGCCGTCCCGCGTGTCAGTTCTACGCGTGATGAGAGTGTAGCTTTGTCCCTTTATTCCTTTTAATTTGTCAGATTCTCAGGTTGAGGACGGTGCGTCAACACTTTCGTATGTCAATGGGCCTATGCGGCCGTTGCGGTTAAATCCACTGGGGCGAATTTAGAAATTTATATTCATTTATCAAACTTCTACTGGCATTTTTTAGCGAACTATACTTGTTATTTATGTCCGGTGGGAGCCTTGCTGGCCGGACGAAATGTAGAAATCTTGCATTTTGTCCGGTCAGATCAGAGTCCACCGGACGGACTGCGCTGAGGAAAACGATGGTGAGAATTTTACAAAAGGCTTTCAGCCACAGGGCGAGTTTGTGCCGGTGGACGCTGGATCGGGCTGAAAAACTCCAAGGCGATGGTGCAAGATTTTTATGGGAATGTGCCTTTCAATCACTTCAGTCCGGCATTGACATGAAGGCGTTTCGTAAATACGCAACGACAAGGATGACTGCAAGGGAGATTAGGTCATAGACAGGCAGTTTATTGCAAAGAAGCGGCATTTGCCATAATTGTCTTCCCATCAACATTATAGTTGAAAGATAGTCGACCCGTATATCATAGCCTTTTTTATTACGTCTAAGTGGGGTGAGGTGGTGAATAGAAAGAGCCTCGGGAGGAACGGTCCCTTTATTCAAAAGAGTTTGTCAGATTCTCGGTTGAGGAGAGGATTTCTCCCGATGCTCTAATGTTGACCGTGGCGATGAAACCAGCGGTAGGAATGGCGAAGTTATGCACTATTCTGCGAAAATCCAAATTCTTTTGGCAGTGAATATGTTAGGAATCTCGTTAGGAATATCTCAATTAGTGGAGTGATAGATTCAGCGGAATCTTTTACTCTATTAGATAAAGGCAGGGAAGAGTCTCAATGAATATGAAATATTCACTACCTTTGTGGCATGCCGGTGTCGGATGCGGAAAATTAACTTGCGCATGCGGAAGACTGCCTTGGATGTGTGATAACTTAATAACCAATTTATAATCATGGGAATATTCAATTTGTTCAAAGGAAAGAAACAGAAAAATGATGAGACGAATGTCGCTTCACAAAAAGATGTGCGGAAGGAGATGTCTCTGGCGGAGTGCGTGGAACTGATGTTCAGGAATGCGGGGATTCGGCCGCACGTTGACGGGAACAAATACTTGACGGAAGTTCAGGCGAGGCATTGTGTGTTCACGCCGGTGCTTGTGGCGGAGGGGAACAGGCTGATCATCATGGTGCGGTTCCCGGCGCCTGTGCCGGAGCAGTTCGCATATTCAGTGAACTATGAGGTGGAAAGGATCAATGGGATGTACAGGGATGCGGAAGTGACTTTGAGTCATAATGATGACGGTGATTTTACGATATATTCAATGATCATCAAGGAATATGATCGCGTCTCCGCCGAGACGGCTGACGAGATCCGTCGTCTGATGGTTCATGCTGTGGATGTCCTTGATGAGGATAATTTCAGGTCGCTGCTGTGCTCGTTGATCGGTCATAGGAATTATTCAGAATTGGAGGCGCGGATGATTGAAGGGAATACCGCCGGCGGGGGAGAGGTACGGGCTCAGATTCCTGGAGGCTATGCCCCTCTGTTGAAGGAGTCCGGGGACATCAGCTGCCCTCGGTTTCTGGGACGTCTGCTTGTCTATGCGACGGACATCATCGAGAAGAAAATCTCCAAGGAGGTCGCCAGCGATCTGCTGACGAGGCAGACTCCGTTCGATGAGATTGTCCAGCGGGCGTACAACGTGGCTGATGAGAACGAGCGTGATCTGCTCAGAAAACTCCGCTATCTCGGGAAGGCCAAGGCCACGGATCATGATGATGATGACAATGACTTCATGATCGGGCGGCTTGAGGCTTTAGGAATGATTCAGGGCAATCCTTGGGCGTTGCTTTCGGGGGATGATTAATGTTTCCGCTATTTTAAAGTGGCTTAAAAGGGTGTCAAGCAAATAATTATTTACTTTGCTCAATCGCCTTGTAAATTCTTGAATAAGAACCTCCCGAATTCTCGTATGCCTTCGCCCGCACTATGGCATTGTCCATCTTGTTCTCTGAAATCATATCAGCAACCCACTTGGAATTTTTCAGGAAAATCTCCTTCTTTTCATAATTGTAAATATATGAGCGAAGTGCCACTTCGGCAACGTGAGAATTGGCAAAGTGTCTGTTGGTATCCTCGTAATGTATGAGAAACCAATACTCTATAGATGGAAGGCTGTCGCACAGTACGACATCCTTCTTGTTCGCATATTTTCTCTTCAGCGCATCAACTTTCTTTGCCTCCGTTTCACTGAACTCTGCCGTGTCTGCATCGAACACGCACACGGCAATCGCACCTTCGCTGATTACCTGCGCAATCTTTTTATCCAGTTCGTGGATGTTTTCCGTACCAAAAAACCTCGGACGAATTCTGATTCTAAGATTGAGCAAATTTTGCAGGTGCGTGAAATACCACTGCTCGGTAATTCCTGCACCTATTATTACAGGAATCGGATTTCTGGACTTTTGGGTGTTAACTCTTCTGGCCATGGCAACTATCCCTTAATGTTTGGCAATGCGCCGAATAAACCATTCCTATATGCTTTCTGGAGGGATGAAATCCTCTTCAAACCCTTGAACTCCACTAATGAATATAATCTCGTGGCTCCGGATTCTTCCTTCTCGGTAAACCAGACTGAATCACTCCTAATGAGGTCATTGACGGTGTTCAAAAGAGGGTCGTAGTGCGTTGTGATCAGCAATTGTGACCGATTTTTTGTGGCAAGAAACTTTTGAAGTATGAATTCCACCAACTCCGGATGAAGCGAAGCCTCTATCTCATCAATGTGGATCATAGACTCAGATTTCAATGCCCTGTATATTGCCGCCTCGATTCCGAATGTTCGTGTTGTTCCATCTGATTGCAGGGCATTCGGAAGGGTGTATTTCTCTACTCCACGTTCGTTCTGAACTGTATGCTCGAATGTTGTCTCGATGGAATCGAAAGACGGATTTTGCTTTAGATTCTCCTTTTCGATAGGCGGGATGTCAGTTCTGCTCAAAATCAATCCGAGCTGCTGCTGACTGATTGCCTTCTTGACAATGTCAGTCCGCACTCCAGTTATGTTGAAATCGGCTTTGTGGACAAACTCCAAAAGGTACGATTTCATCTCCTGATCCTTCAGCATCTGTTCTCCTGCATAGTCGAACATAAACGTCTTAGGATTGATCCCCTGCATTATTCTTGTTCTCATCCAGTCCTTGGCTGCATCAATTTCAGGCATCGATACATTGACTTGATTCCTTGCTGCAAACAAGGACATATTCGCAAGGCATTTAAGTGAAATTTCTTCCTGCGCTGCCTTGCTGATCTTGACAACCGCACTGTTGAATGAAATCACAGACTGATTACCCTGTAATCTCCTTGAAAAAAGCATGGTCGGCTGAACTGTCTTGTAGTAAAACAGTTCCTCCTCATATACCCTGTGACTGTCAAGCTCAAGAATATACCAATACTTCGTCTCGTTCACATAGAACTTAACCTCGAAGCGGGATGGCTGGTTAGGCGTATTTTGATCGAACTTAAAAGGAATGACCCGAGTGGAAGCGTCCAAATCTTTGGTTCTGGAAAACCAAAAGCCATAAAGGAAATCGAATACGTGCAATAAGTTGGATTTTCCTGATGCGTTTGCACCATAGACCAATGCAAAGCGCAAAAGCCGCACACCTTCCGCAACCTCAATGACCTGATAATCTTCAAAAGTCTTGTCTCTGGTAGCCTCAAAGCTGAATGTCACCTCGTCCTTGAAAGACATAAAGTTGCGTATCTTCACTTCCTGAATCATCTTGATAATTGTTTTTTAGACTACAAAGATAATAAAAGTCTATGTAATGCGAATTTATTTTAGAAAATCACATGTTTTATGCAATATTTAACAATACGGTGGCTATGAGCGTGGCATTGCTTTGCGAGCGAGAAGGTTCATGTCAATTGGAGGGAAGCCTTGGTGCAAATCGCTCCGATACTCACTAAGGAGAAACAAAAATCCTATCACGAGATTACCAAGCGGATGCATGCGCGGTTTATGACGATTTGCAGAATTTGAAATAAATACGATACTGATTATAGCCGTTTGGTACGAAAACGGCATCTCTGGTGTACCAACGTGACTGAAAAGCTTGTTTGGTACAGGATAAAGGGCTTTGGTGTACCAAACGGTGGGAAAAGGGCGTTGCTTTCGGGGGATGCCCATGGCGGTCACTGAGCTTGCCGAAGTGACTGGATGTGACGGGGAACGGTCGCTTCGATGGGCTATTCGACAGGCTCGCTTCGGCAGGTTCGGCGACCGAGGATGCGGATCAGCGGCGGATGTCGATCACGAACTTGCCGGCGAAATATGGGTCGGAGAGCCAGGTGGTGACGGGCCAGGTGGAGACGGAGCCTTTGCGGAGGCGCTCACGGGACATCAGGGCGCAGATCTCCTCGTTGATGTCGCCGCCTTTGAGGTAGAGGATGGACTGGGAATATTTCCCTTTCACCCAAGGATAGAAGTCGGTCAGGGAGGCCACGGCACGGGAGACCACGAAGTCGAAACGGCCAGGAAGACTTTCCGCGCGGGCGTTGACGATCTCCACGTTGTCAAGGCCGAGCATATTCGCAATCTCTCTGGCGACGATTGTTTTCTTGCCGACCGAGTCGCAGAGGGTGAACCTCACGTTCGGGAACATCACAGCGAGAGGGATGCCGGGAAAGCCGCCGCCGGTGCCGAGGTCCAGAACCCTTAATGCGGCTTGTGCGGCGTTATCTGGCGAGGTGATGGGAGCTATGACCGTAGAATAAGATCTTTTCTGTGAGGCGGATGCCACGGAGCCTTCCTGAAGTGGCGCGGTGAACATTGAATATACCTCCGGACGCTGTGTGCGGAGATATTCGGCAATCGCGAGGGAGTGGAGGACGTGGTGGTCATAGAGACTGTCGATGTCCTTGCGGGAGATGACGTTGATCTTGGCGTTCCAGTCGCGGTAGCCTGCGTCCATAAGACGGAAACGCTCCACCATCCCGTCAGTCATGTCCGGGAACGACGCCTTCAGAAATGCCTCGAAGTCGGCGAACCCTATCATGCGCCTTCCTCCTGCTTCCTCAGATCATCGATCATCTTCTTGGCGCGGCGGATGCGAGTCTTGACTGTGTTGAGCTCCATGTCAAGCGCCTCGGCGATCTCGTTGTATTTCATTCCCTCGATGAGCCTCTTGCGGGCTATCTCACGGTATAATTCCGGAAGACGCTCGACATATTTCGCGTGCTCCTCCTCGTTCTCAGTCTTGATCAAGGTGTTGAGCGCATCCTCCGTCTGGTCCGGGATGACCTCCACTCCGGACGGCTTGCTCTCGTCGTCAAGATAGACGATTTGGTTCTTTGGATGAACTCTCTGCTCTTGCTCCAGAGTGTCCAAGGCGGTGTTCTTGGCGATAGTGCAGAGCCATGTCAAAAAACGGCTCTTGTACTGGTCGTAGGACATGATCTGCCTGAAGGCTTTCTCGAAACTGCGGCTGCAGATGTCATCCGCCGCGTAGTCGTCTATATTCTTGAAACGGGCCTTGATGTAAGACCTAAGCTGTTCTATGTGACGGTCCCAGAGAGCTGTGAAAGCCAGACCGTTTCCTCTTTGTGCCAAGATGATCAGTTCATCAGTGGGCTTCGAGCCAGTTTTTCCCATAATTGCATTCTACTGTTAGTGGTACTGAAAGTTTTACAACATTTTCCATCCTGTCAATCACAATCCGCTTCAGATCCTCAATCTCCTCAGGGATCGCGTCGAACACAAGCTCGTCGTGGATCTGGAGAACCATCCGGCTCTTCATGCCGGCTTCGGCCATCGCCTTGTCAACCTCGATCATCGCCATCTTGATGATGTCCGCGGATGTGCCTTGGATCGGAGCGTTGACGGCGTTCCTCTCGGCGAGTGTCCTCAACGTTCCGTTCTTGGAATTGATGTCAGGAATATACCTTCTTCTTCCGAAGATGGTCTCGACATAGCCGGTCTCGCGGGCCGAGGCCTTCGTGTCCTCAATGAACGAGAGGATGGACGGGAAACCGGCGAAGTAATCGTCTATGATTTTCTGGGCCTCCTTGCGGCCGATCCGCAGCCTTTGCGCCAGGCCGAACGCCGAGATTCCGTACATGATGCCGAAGTTGGCGGTCTTGGCGATGCGTCTCTGGTCGGCCGTGACCTGCTCGTGAGGGATGCCGAAAATCTTCTCCGCCGTGGCCGCATGGATGTCCACACCTTGCTTGAAGGCTGTGATCAGATGCTGGTCGCAGCTCAGGTGCGCCATGATCCTCAGCTCGATCTGTGAATAGTCCGCCGAAAGGATCAGACCGTCCGGGGCGCTCGGCACGAATGCCTTGCGGATTTCCTTGCCCTGCTCTGACCTTATAGGAATATTCTGGAGATTCGGATTTGAGGAACTCAGCCGTCCTGTCGCCGTCAAGGCCTGGTTGAAAGTCGTGTGGATCTTGCCATCGGAAGGGTCGATGTACCCTGGGAACGGCTCTATGTAGGTCGAGAGCAGTTTGCGGGCAGCGCGATACTCAAGAATCTCATCGATGACAGGATGCTTCTCCGCCAGATCAAGCAAGGTGGATTCCTCCGTTGAATATGTCCCGTTGGCGTTCTTCTTGGGCTTGTCGGAAAGGTGCAGCCGTTCGAACAATAGCTCGCCGATCTGTTTCGGAGAAGACACGTTGAGCTTCGGTTCCCCGGCCATCTCACGGACTTTGGACTCCCGGGACGCGACCTCCTCACGAAGATGCGCCGTGAAATCCTTCAAGGAATCAAGATCGACCTTGACCCCGTTGCGCTCCATCTTGGAGAGAACCTTCAGCAGAGGCTCTTCCATAGTGTCATACAGGTCCGCGGCCGACGCCTTTACCAGATCCTCGCGTATTCTTTCCTGAAGCGACAGCAGAACGGCTGCTTCTTTGCTCCTGTCCGCTAAGACCTCGTCCGAAGGAATGTCATCGAACAGTGAGCCGGTGGCCGGAGCTGAATCTTTCCCGGAGACACCCTCAAGAGAAACTCCCAGAATGCCTTGCGCCAGCACTTCGATCTTGTGACTCTTCTCAGGGTCAAGCAGATAGTGCATCAAGGCGATGTCGTGAAGCCTGCCTTGAAGCGTCACTCCGCCCGCCGCCAGAATATTCATCTGCCTTTTAAGGTCATCGCCGCATTTCGCCACCGCGTCATTCTCAAGCAGCGCCTTGAACTCCTGAACCCCACCTTCCGCCGCGACAATCCTCTTCCCGGAGCGAGCCCCGACAATGATCCTTCTTGTTTTTGTGAATATGCCCCCGTCGGCTCCTTCCGTGATTACCGAGCACATTCCGGCCTTCACGGCGGCCTTGACCGCCTCCGTCGGACGCACCTTGGCGATTTCAGGCAGCTCGGCGTCAGGCTTTTTCTCCGCCGCGCCGACGTGGCCTATGAATCTGTTAAGGGAATTGAACTCGTATTTCTCAAAGAGATCCGCCAATTCAGGGCCGTATTCCTGATTGACCTTCATTCTCTCGGTCGGGATGTCAACCTCGATGTCTGTCTTGATGGTGACAAGCTCGTGGCTGAGCCCGATGTGGTCCCGGGCATCCTCAAACTGGGCCTTCTGCCGAGGTGTCAGTTCGTCCAGATGCTCGTATATCTCCTTGACGGAACCGTACTTGGCGACCAGCTTGCCGGCACCGACCTCGCCGACACCCTTCACTCCGGGCACATTGTCGGCCGTGTCACCGCAGATTGTCAGCATATCGATGACCTGTTCCGGAGAATTGATTCCGTACTTCTCACAGATTTCCTTGACTCCGATGATTTCGTTGTCGTTGCCGGCCTTCCCCGGCTTGTACTGCCAGATGTGCGGTTCGATAAGCTGCCCGTAATCCTTGTCCGGGGTCACCATAAAGACATCCAACCCCTCTCCGGCGCAGCGTTTGGCCATAGATCCGATCACATCGTCGGCCTCGAATCCCTTCAGCATCAAGGTCGGGATATTCATCGCCTTGCATAGCTCCATCAACGGCTCAAGGGCATCGATGACCAGCTGCGGTGTCTCTTTGCGGTTCGCCTTGTACTCGGGGTACATCTTATTCCTGAACGTGCCGCCCGGCGGGTCGAAAGCCACGGCCAGATAGTCCGGTTTTTCACGCCCTAAAAGTTCAAGAATATATTTGGTGAATCCGTAAAGGATAGACATGTCAGCCCCTTTGGAGTTGATCATCGGCCTACGGAGAAACGCGTAATACATTTTGAATATCAACGCGTGTCCGTCTATGAAGAAAATCTTTCCCGTCATTATCCTTCCCAGTTTTATCTAAGCGTGGCCGCAATCCCAATGGTCACGTGTTTGTACAAAGATACGTAATTGTTTCGTGGTTTCAAAACTTCTCCCTGAGGCAAAATGTTAATTTATTGATAATCGGAATGTGGAATGCCACATTCTGATAGTCAATCAATTCTGAAACGCTGCCCTCTGATTTTGACTGGCAGGATTTGACAACTTGCTGAAATATAATTTGTTAATTAGCTCGACATAGGATTGCGCACAAGCTGATTGGCCCTTGGAAAATTATCCCTTGTAGAGAAAATCTCCGAGCGAGAGTGTCGCGTCGGAGAACCGCGCGCCATCGTAAATGTCGTGCGTGGAGAAGATCACCGTGGCTCCAGTGCCGTGCGCCAGTTCTTGAAGAGTGCGCAGGACCATGATCCGGTTGTCCACATCCAGAAAGGCCGTGGGCTCGTCAAGAAGGATAACGTTGGCCTTGCGGGTCAACGCCGTGGCGATGCAGGCTTTCTGGAACTCCCCGTCGGAGATGAGGCTGATGTCCTTGTCGGCCAATGAGCCGAGTCCGAGCGTCCGGATCGCATCCTCCATCGCCGTTTCCGCCCCGGAGTCCAGTTTCCTGAATATTCCCGATGCCGAGAACAGGCTCGTGCGGATGAACTCTCTGACAGAGAATCCTTTGACTTTAGGAATATGTGTGGGCACCATCACGACCGGGCCTCCGGCCGAGAATCCGCCCGAAAGGGGATGAAGAAGTCCCGCTATCGTCTTCATAAGCGTGCTCTTCCCGCTGCCGTTCGGTCCTTGGAGCATCACGGACTGTCCGTCTGGATATTCAAAAGTCAGTGGTCCGCTGACTGCTTGGCCTCTGTGGCCGATTGTCAATTCAATTGCTTTCAGCATTTTTCACCTCCTTTTCATCAGGATTGTCAGAATGATCGGGATGCCGATCAGCGCCATCGTGCTTCCGACCGGCAGGGGAGTGGGGAAGGCGTTTGAAAGGATGTCGGCGACGAGGGTCAGTCCCGCCCCAGTGAGCATCACCGCCGGGATGACCTTCATGTGCACGGACGTGCCGAGAAAGCCTCTGGCGATGTGTGGAGCCACGATTCCGACAAAACCAAGCGGCCCGCAGAACGCCGTCACCGCCCCGGCCATCAGGCAGCTCCCGATCATCGCGATGCCGCGGATCCGGGAGATGTCCGCGCCGGCCAAGCTGGCATATTCATCTCCGAAAAGAGCGATGTCCAGCCCTTTATTGTTAATATAGGTAAGCGTCACTCCGATGAGGAGTGCACTTGCGATGACCGCCACTTCGCCCGGCCGGCTCCCGGAGAAACTTCCCGCCGACCAGCTGTAGAAGACTTTCAGGCTCTCGGCGTTGGCGGAATATTCAAGGATAGATGTCAATGCGCTGAATATGAACCCCAGCATCACGCCGAAGATGAGCAATGTGGTGGTACTCTGGAATTTTGAGGCCACGGTGACAACCAGCATGGAGGTCAGCAGCGCGCCCAGAAAAGCCGCGGTGGCCACTGTCAATCCCGATAAAGCCGCCGGGAGCGATGTTCCGATGAGTAGGGTGGCCATCGCCGCTCCGGTTCCGGCTCCCGCGCTCACGCCCATTATGTGCGGGTCGGCAAGCGGATTGCGGAACACGCTCTGCATCTGAAGCCCAGCCAGGGAAAGACACGCTCCGGCAAGAACAGCGGTCAGCATCCTCGGCAGCCTGAGTTTCAGGAATATGCCCGCATCCAGTCCGGTCAGGCCAGTGCCTCCGGTCAACAGATCGGCGCAGGCGAGCAGCAGTGTGGCGGTTGCCAACATGAATATTTTCGGACTGGCTTTCATCGTCAAATCGGCTTTGTGATTGCAAATTACTTACAATTCTTCGGCTTTTCCCGAAAAATTTCGTTAAATTTACCCCAAATCTTTGAATATTTATGAATAAAAGAACATTTATCCTTGCGTCTGCACTTCTGGTTCTCTGCGGAACCGGCGCTTTCGCCCAGAAACAGTCCAGGAACGGGGGCATCTCAGCCGAGATGCTGACCGAAATCCGTAAAGGTTATGAAGGCACGGCCTCGGACAAGGCTGTCCGCAACGCCCTCAACGCCGCCGCCATCAATGTCCTCGCCGCCAATTCCGAGAACATCGCGATGATCGACACCCATTTCTCCGACGAGGTGAAGACCAAGGGGCGCACCAACCAGAAATCCTCCGGCCGTTGCTGGCTGTTCACCGGTCTCAATGTGCTCAGATCCAGGATGATCGACAAATATGACCTTGGAGCGTTCACATTCTCGCAGAACTATGTGTTCTTCTACGACCAGCTTGAGAAGGCCAACCTTTTCCTTCAGGGAGTGATCGACACGAAGGAACTGAGCTTTGACGACCGCAAGGTTGACTGGCTGTTCCGCAACCCGATCGGGGACGGTGGTCAGTTCACCGGAGTGTCCAACCTCATTATGAAATACGGTGTCGTTCCGTCCGATGTGATGCCTGAGACCTACTGCGCCAACAGCACTTCCCAGATGCGCGCCCAGATCGCCACCAAACTTCGTGAGGACGGCCTCAAACTGCGTGACGCGGCCGCCAAGGACTGTCCGGCGATGAAGACCGAGATGCTCAAGGAGATCTACAGGATGCTTGTCCTCTGCCTCGGTGAGCCACCGGTTGAGTTCGAGTGGACACGCTACGACTCAAAGGGCAACTTCGTCAGCACCAAGACCTATACCCCAAAGTCCTTCTACAATGAATATGTCGGAGCGGATCTTGAGAACAACTACATTATGGTGATGAACGATCCTACCCGTGAATATGGCAAGGTCTATGAGATCGACTATGACCGTCACGTCTATGACGGACAGAACTGGCTCTACATCAACCTTCCTATCGAGAGGATCAAGGAGATGGCCATCGCTTCCATCAAGGACAACACGGCGATGTACTTCTCCTGCGATGTGGCCAAGTTCATGGATCGCCAGAAAGGTACCCTGGATCTGAACAACTTCGATTACGGTTCTCTTTTCGGGACGACATTCCCGATGGACAAGCGCCAGAGGGTGCAGACTCACGCCAGCGGGTCGTCCCACGCGATGACCCTCATCGCTGTGGATCTCAAGGATGGCAAGCCTGTGAAGTGGATGGTTGAGAACAGCTGGGGGGCTGATTCCGGCTACAAGGGCAACCTCATTATGACCGACGAGTGGTTCGACAACTATATGTTCCGTCTCGTGGTCGAGAAGAAGTACGTTCCTTCGGACGTTATGAATATGCTCAACCAGAAGCCGACCCTCCTCCCGGCCTGGGACCCGATGTTCCTTCCGGAGGAGTAGTCCGAAGCAGACTGAATAAGCGGAGTGTGGCCGAAGGTCTTTCAGCCACACTCTTTTTTTGATATATTTCTTTAAAAATGGTTGCGGAATCGCTTGTCGGGCAGTATTACAGATGAATATTACTGAAAAGCTTTAAGCGATGAGACAATTCAAGATCACTAAATCGATAACCGACAGAAGAACTGTCGTCAGGCCACAACGGAGGAATTGGCTGAGATGACAGGTCTGTCATCGGACAAGATCATCGAGTCGATGGTAGTGTCGGAGAACACGGTGTCAGCCGATGCCCGCTTCTCCGAAGACGAGGACGGGGCTCTTCTTGACATCATTCCGGACAAGGATGCGCTCCCTGCCGACAGCCGGGTCGAGGCCGAGTCTATCAAAATAGAGATAGGACGGCTTTTGGAAGTACTTCCGGAACGTGCCAGGAATATTCTCAAAGCCATCTATGGAATAGGTTGCCGCGAGATGACGATTGACGAGATAGGGGAGAGATACGGTCTGACGCGTGAAAGGGTGCGTCAGATCCGTGAGAAATCTCTCCGCCGCCTGAGGGCTCCCGAGATCGTGCGGAATCTCCGCCCGTATCTCGGGTAATGGAGCTGTTATTTCGTGTTGTCGAACGTGAACGAATCCCAAGGCAGCTCGGCGTCCTTGCCGTGATCGAGCACGTCATTGACATGAGTCATGAGCGGGAAGTCAGTCAGATCGACCATTCCGAGTTCGGCCTTGCGGTAGATGGCCTTGGCCACACGGCGTGCCACAACCAGAGATTCGAGAGTGACCCCGGCGAGGATATCCAGTGCCTCCTCGTAGGTTTTGCCCTCACCCAGAAGAATGCCGATCTTTCTGGTCCTTCCACCGTACACCGTGACGTAGAGGTCTCCGATTCCGAGGACCGTGCTGTCCTCGTCGGCTCCTTGGAGTCTCAGAAGCTTGGTCATCTCCTTTGTGGCCTGATAGAATGCCCCGGCCTGTGAGTTGTAGTGGAGACCGGCCTCGGCTCCGTGCTGTCTGTTCACAAGACCGATCGTGAGGGCTATCCCGAGGGCGTAGGCGTTCTTCAGCGCCACAGCGCTCTCAAGGCCGATCACGTCGTTGGTCGTGGAGATGTGATAGTAGGAGGTCTGCATGGCCTCTTTCATCATCTTGATGACGGCGGTGTCCTTGCCGCAGAAAGCCACTTCTGTCTGGTCGTGGAATACGAGCTCGTAGGATGTGCACGGGCCGCCGATGGCGTTGACCTCCCTGCGTATGCCTTTCTTGAGAAGCTCGGTCTTCCAATAAGCAGGATAGGAGATCAATGTCCCGTCCTCAAGATTGATTAGACCTTTGGTCACGGAGAGAACCGGCATGGCTGGATCCAGATACGCCAGTACCTCGTTCAGGAACCAGTCCACACCGAACGATGACACTCCGCCGATGACGAAGTCCGCTCCTTTCACGGCCTCCTGCCAGTCCTCGAACTGGAAATATTCAACACCTTTCGGGAAAGGCCTGTCGAATTTCGGATGCTTGCCGGAACGTTTACATTCTTCTATGATTTCCTTGTCAAGCGGAGTGCCGACAAGCCTGACTTCATTGCCGTTTTCAAATGCCGGGAACGCGAGGGCTGAACCCATCATGCCCGAACCTATGATTGTGATTGTTCTTTTCATTGTCTAAATCCTTAAATGAATGACAAAATTAGTAATATTCCTAAGGAATGTCGTAAATTAGCGATCAAAATTACACAGAATGAGACGATTTTTTTGTTTTGCCCTGATGTTTCTGGCACTGTTCACCATGGGTGCCCGGGAACGCATGGAGAATTATCCTCTTCCGTCCAGACCGGACACATTAAGGATCCTTGCTGTAGGCAACAGCTTTTCCGATGACGGTACTGAATACCTGCCAGGGCTTCTGGAGGCGGCCGGAATCCATAATGTGATTGTGGCGAGGCTCTATATCGGAGGCTGCTCGTTGGAGAGACACTGCAAGGAGTATGCGGAGGGCCTGGCCAATTACATCTACTACAAGTCAACGCGGAACAAATGGGAGACCGTCAGCAAGAACGCCACATTGCTTGACGGACTGAAGGATGAGCCGTGGGACATAATCACCATTCAGGAGACATCCGGGCGCACGGGAATATACGACACGTATCAGGAGTGGATTCCCGGATTGGTTGACATCATAAGGAAAGAGGCTCTGAATCCTCACGCGTCCATTGTCTGGCACGAGACCTGGGCCTATGCCGCCAACTCGTCGCATGGAATGTTCAAACTGTACGACAACGATCAGGAACGTATGTATTCCGGCATAGTGGCTTGTGTGAGGCGTGCGTCACAGGAATTTGACCTTCCTGTCGTGATTCCGTGCGGAGACGCCATACAGATCGCCAGAGGGACCCGCCTGAATAATCAGGATGATGTCCCGCAGACATGCAAGGTCTATCAGCTTACCCGTGACGGTTATCATCTGACTCGTCAATACGGGCGTTACGTGGCCGCGTGCACATGGTTCGAGGCTCTGATCAGGCCGACGCTCGGCAAATCTGTCCTTGGCAACGGCTACCTTATGCGTGACACGGAGTACAGCATAAATTCTAAGGATGCCCGTCTTTGCCAGAAATGCGCCGTTCAGGCGGTGAGGGCTTGGTAAGGGACATCGGGATATTCAAAGAAATAGGAACGAGAATTATGAAATCACTTAAAGAACTTTACAGAATCGGCAAGGGACCGTCCAGCAGCCATACCATGGGACCGAACAAGGCCGCTAAGGATTTTGCCGAGCGGCATTTGGACGCGGCTTCGTTCGAGGTGACGCTTTATGGAAGCCTCGCCGCCACCGGCAAGGGACACATGACGGATGTGGCGATCATCGAAGTGCTGGAACGCATCGCCCCGGTGAGCATTGTGTGGAAGCCGGAGGTGTTCCTTCCTTATCATCCCAACGGGATGTGCTTCAAGTCGTTTGACACCGAAGGCCACCAGACGGATGAGTGGACGGTGTACAGTGTCGGCGGCGGAGCGTTGTCCGAGGGCAGGCCGGACGACAGGTTCTTGACTCCGGATGTCTATGAGATGAACCGCCTTGCGGAGATCCAGAAATGGTGCGAGGACAAAGGTCGCAGCTATTGGGAATATGTTGACCTTTGCGAAGGGCCGGACATCTGGGATTATCTGCAGGAGGTCTGGGAGGCCATGAAAGCGTCCGTGGAAAGGGGCATAGACCATGAGGGTGTCCTTCCGGGACCGCTCAACCTTCCGAGGAAGGCTCCGACGTATTACGTCAAGGCTACCGGCTACAAGCAGACTCTTCAGACCCGTGGTCTGGTCTATGCCTATGCCCTTGCCGTCAGTGAGGAGAACGCTTCCGGCGGAGTCATCGTGACGGCGCCTACCTGCGGATCGAGCGGAGTCATGCCGGGGGTCCTCTACCATTTGGCGAAGGGGCATGATTTCAAGGATATTCGTGTGCTTCACGCTTTGGCTACAGCCGGGATCATCGGGAATGTAGTCAAACGGAACGCCTCCATCTCGGGTGCCGAGGTCGGCTGTCAAGGTGAGGTGGGGGTGGCGTGCGCGATGGCTTCCGCCGCCGCGTGCCAACTTTTCGGTGGCAGTCCTTCGCAGATTGAATATGCCGCCGAGATGGGGTTGGAACACCATTTGGGAATGACCTGCGATCCGATCTGCGGCTTGGTACAGATCCCATGTATCGAGAGAAACGCTTTCGCCGCCACCCGTGCCCTTGACTCGAATCTCTACGCCGCTTTCTCCGATGGAAAGCACCGCGTGTCCTTTGATCATGTGGTCGAGGTGATGAAGCAGACCGGAAAGGACCTTCCGTCCCTTTACAAGGAGACCAGTACGGGCGGACTTGCGAAAAACTTCAAGGATTTCAAGAAGCCTTTCTAGTCCTTGAATATGTTGTAAATTCGACATAATGACAGCCGGAGGCGACACTTTGTCATGGAATAGTGACATAGTGTCGCCCTTTTGATACCTTTTCGGCATCGGCATGCAGATTGATTGAATCTCAGATGTCCCGCTCGAAAGAACGGGGAAAAGAAAAGATAAAGAATATATAAAAATAGGAGATTTGATTATGTTACCAGTATCAAAAAAGTACAACAACCAGAATTGGTTACCAAACTTTTTCAATGATTTCTTTGACAACGATTGGATGGCCAGGACAAACGCCACGGCACCAGCGATCAATGTATTAGAAAACGAGAAGAGCTACGACATCGAGCTCGCCGCTCCAGGAATGACCAAGGACGATTTCAAGGTCAGCCTCGATGACAATGGTGATCTTGTCATCAACATGGAGAAGAAAGAGGAGAACAATGAAGAAAAGAAGCACGGACACTATCTGAGACGTGAGTTCTCATATTCTAAGTTCCAGCAGACGATGGTTCTTCCGGATGATGTTGAAAGAGAGAAGATTAATGCCTCTGTGGTCAATGGTGTCCTCAAGGTCAACATCCCTAAGCTTCAGAAGCAGGAAGTGCCTCAGGCGAAAAAAATCATAGAAATTAAGTAAAAAAGTTTGCAGGTTAAGAAAAAATGCCTATCTTTGCATCCGCATTCGGGAAAACAACCAGAAACGATGGATGCAAAGTCGCAGGGTGCGGTAGTTCAGCTGGTTAGAATGCCGGCCTGTCACGCCGGAGGTCGAGGGTTCGAGTCCCTTCCGCACCGCAGAAAGCCTCACAAGAATGTTGGAGTTCAACAGCTTGTGAGGCTTTTTCTTTTGTTCTGCCAATAGTGGCTTCAATGACAAGTTTAACAAGGAAGTTGGTTTAACGCTATATGAAGAGTGTACTTTTCATCTGTCACGGGAACATCTGCAGGAGCCCGATGGCGGAGTTTATCTTTAAGGATATGGTCCGGAAGGCTGGGCTTGAGGAGGTGCGGATTGATTCGGCGGCTGTGTCCTACGAAGAGGAGGGGAACGACATCTATCCTCCGGCGAAACGGACGCTGCATGGGCACGGAATCCCTTTCGGGAGGCATAGTGCCCACAGGGTGACGGATGCCGAAGCCTCTGAATATGATGTCATCATCGTGATGGATGCCTCGAACAGGCGGCTTCTGTCCCGGATCATCAGCCCGATGAATATGTCCAAGGTGCATCTGATGATGGAATATGCCGGGAAGGATTCAGATGTCTCCGATCCTTGGTACACCGGAGATTTCGAGAAGACCTACAGGGACATCACCGAAGGCTGCGCCGGGCTTCTGGAGCCGCTCTCACAAGCGGAACCAATCTCGACAGTCGGCTGAGCGAAGAGGCTGATCCAAGAGTGAAAATGTCAAGATCATTCAGGAATATGCTGAATCCAGGGCTTGTTCAATATGTCGAGAGTGAAATAATTCCTCGTTATGCGTCTTTTGACAAGGCGCACCGGGAGGATCACGTCCGCAAGGTGATAGAGGAGGCTATGAATATGTCAGTTCACTATGACGTTGACAAGGACGTTCTCTATGCCGCCGCCGCTTTCCACGACACCGGTCTGGTTGACGGCAGGGAAGTGCACCATATGTCTTCCGGCAGGATAATCCGGGAGGATCCCCACCTGAAAGAATGGTTTACCCCTGACAAGATAGAGACGATCGCTCAGGCAGCGGAGGATCACCGTGCCTCGTCAGGCTGCGAGCCCAGAAGCATCTACGGTAAGATCGTCTCCGAGGCTGACCGTGATATAGAACCGATGAGGATTCTGCGCCGTACCGTCCAGTTCGGAATGGAACACTATCCGGAGTTGGACAAGGAAGGCCATTGGAAACGAATGCTGGAGCATCTCGCCGAGAAGTATGACTACGGAGGTTATCTCAAACTGTATGTTCCCGAATCCAGCAATGCCGTCGGTCTTCAGGCATTAAGGGACATAATTCACGATCCAGAGCGCCTTAGGAGTATATTCGAGAGATTTTATGAAGAGGAAAGACTGGATATTCATTGAATAAGAGTTTAATGAAGAGGAGGCTTGCCGGCCTCAGTCTTGTCTTCCTCTACCTCGGCACCCTTGCCTCGCGTGTTTTCTGATTTTAATGAAATATCATCACGGCACTTCGGCAGGCTCAGTGACCGCAATGGATGTTGTACTGTCAGATTAAGTCCGTTTGGTGAGCCTGTCGAACCATTAGAACATAATCTATAGGTGCTTACGTTAATCTCTAAAAACAAAGGAATATCCCCCTTCCCACAATTTTTGTAACTTGAAAAATTCGGGAAGGGGGGATATTCCTTTGTTTCCTATAACATGTATCTAACCTTCCAGTGACTTGCAAAAAAAAGCTGGCCAGGAACCCTGACCAGCCATATTCATGTAAGACAAATTGTCGATTAGAGCTGAGGACCAGCCTTTACAAGAGCCTTGCCGGCCCTGTTGGACTCGTACTTCTTGAAGTTCTTGATGAACCTTGCGGCGAGATCCTTAGCCTTCTCCTCCCACTGTGAGGCGTCGGCGTAGGTGTCGCGAGGGTCGAGGATGTGGGTGTCAACACCTTCGAGCTTTGTAGGAACCACGAAGTTGAAGTAAGGGATGGTCTTGGTAGGAGCCGAGTCGATGCTATGGTTGAGGATAGCGTCGATGATTCCGCGGGTGTCGCGGATGGAGATTCTCTTGCCTGTTCCGTTCCAGCCAGTGTTCACGAGGTAAGCCTTGGCACCGCTCTTCTTCATCTTCTTGACGAGTTCCTCGGCGTACTTTGTAGGGTGAAGCTCAAGGAATGCCTGTCCGAAGCATGCTGAGAAGGTTGGGGTAGGCTCGGTGATACCACGCTCTGTTCCGGCCAGTTTGGCGGTGAAGCCTGAGAGGAAGTAGTACTTGGTCTGCTCAGGATCAAGGATGGAAACTGGAGGAAGGACACCGAAGGCGTCGGCTGAGAGGAAGATGACCTGCTTTGCGGCAGGACCCTGTGACTCAGGACGTACGATGTTGTTGATGTGGTAGATAGGGTAGGACACACGGGTGTTCTCGGTCACGCTCTTGTCGTTGAAGTCGATCTTGCCCTGTGCGTCTACGGTCACGTTCTCAAGAAGGGCGTCGCGGCGGATGGCGTTGTAGATGTCCGGTTCAGACTCCTTGTCGAGTTTGATGACCTTGGCGTAGCAGCCGCCCTCGAAGTTGAACACACCCTTGTTGTCCCAGCCGTGCTCGTCGTCGCCGATGAGCTTACGCTTAGGATCGGTGGAGAGGGTTGTCTTGCCGGTTCCGGAGAGACCGAAGAAGATGGCGGTGTTCTCGCCGTTCATGTCGGTGTTGGCCGAGCAGTGCATGGCTGCGATGCCCTTAAGAGGGAGGTAGTAGTTCATCATGGAGAACATACCCTTCTTCATCTCGCCGCCGTACCAGGTGTTGAGGATAACCTGCTCCTTGCTGCTTACGTTGAAGGCGACGCAGGTGTCGCTGCGGAGTCCGAGCTCCTCGAAGTTGGCGACCTTAGCCTTTGAAGCGCAGTAAACTACGAAATCAGGCTCCTGATCGAACTCTTCCTGGTTCTTCGGACGGATGAACATGTTGGTCACGAAGTGTGCCTGCCATGCCACCTCCATGATGAAGCGTACCTTCATGCGGGTGTCCTTGTGGGTTCCGCAGAAGCCATCGACAACGAAAAGCCTCTTTCCGGAGAGCTCCTGCTGGGCGGTCTTCTTCACAACCTTCCAAACCTTCTCGGACATCGGGTGGTTGTCGTTAGGGTACTCAGGGGTGTTCCACCAAACAGTGTCCTTTGAGTTCTTGTCCATAACGATGTACTTGTCCTTAGGAGAACGTCCGGTGTAGATGCCGGTCATCACGTTGATGGCTCCGAGCTCGGTCACGTGACCTTTCTCATAGCCCTCAAGCTCAGGCTTTGTCTCCTCGTTGTAGAGAACTTCGTAAGTCGGATTGTAAAGGACTTCCTTCACGCTCTTGATTCCGTACTTGCTTAAATCCATCTTAGGCATAGTAAAATGTGTTTTTATAAAGTTAAACTTATTCCCTAATCAGTTCTTAAAACAATCTGCCGCAAATTTTCGCCGAATCAGCGGCAACTTATTTTAGAACCCTTACAAAAGGCGCGGCAAATTTAAGGAATTTTTATCCGTTACTCAAATGAGTAAGCGATTAATTTCGTACATTTGCTTCGCCGGCAGTGCTTCACTGCAAATAGTTTGCCAGCAAAATGCGCAAAAGGTTGAGATAAAACGGTTTAACGATTTTTGAACATGTCGCCGTCAGAAGTGTTGAAAGAATATTGGGGCTACGATGGCTTCCGTCCGATGCAGGAGGAGATCATCACCGCGGCCCTTGAAGGGAAGGATGTGCTGGCCATCATGCCCACGGGCGGTGGCAAGTCAGTCTGTTTTCAGGTTCCGGGATTGATGAGGGAGGGGATCACCCTGGTGGTCACCCCGTTGATCGCCTTGATGAAGGATCAGGTCCAGAATCTGAACGACAGGGGAGTGAGAGCCCTTGCGATCCATGCCGGAATGAGCCGCCACGAGGTGGATCTGGCTCTGAACAACGCGGCCTACGGGGACTACAAATTTCTCTATCTGTCTCCGGAAAGACTTGGAACGCAACTGTTCAGGTCGTATATTGACGTTTTGGACGTAAGCTTCATTGTTGTTGATGAGGCTCACTGCATCTCCCAGTGGGGCTACGATTTCCGTCCGGATTACCTGCGCATAGGCGAACTCCGGGAAAGGATCGACGCTCCTGTCATCGCTGTCACGGCCACTGCCACTCCGTCAGTCGCTCAGGACATCATGGAGCGTCTCGGTTTCAAGGAGAAGCTGCTGCTCAAGAGTGGTTTCGAGAGACCTAACCTCAGTTACATAGTACGTCAGGTCGAGGATAAATATTCCCAGATACTGAACGTCTGCAACGGTGTGCCGGGAACGGGAATAGTCTATGCCCGCAACCGGCGCAAATGCGAGGAACTTTCGGAGTTCCTGATGGCTCAGGGAGTTTCGGCATCGTTCTACCATGCCGGGCTTGGTGGTCAGGCGAGGGCGGAGCGTCAGGCCGCATGGAAAAGCGGCGCGGTCAGGGTGATGGTGTGCACGAATGCTTTCGGCATGGGAATAGACAAGCCGGACGTGCGCTTCGTGGTGCATTACGACCTTCCGGAGAGTCCGGAGGCGTATTTTCAGGAGGCGGGGCGCGCCGGACGTGACGGAAAGCGCTCCTTCGCCGTGCAGCTTTGGAACAGTGTCGATGTGCGGCGGGCGAAGCAGATAGAGGATGTCTCCTTTCCTTCTCTTGAATATATAGAGGATGTGTACCAGAAACTCCATGCGTTTTTCGAGATTCCCTACGACACTGGAATGGGACGTCAGCTGAAGTTCAAGATCGAGGATTTCTGCAAGCGGTTCGGTTTGCAGAGAGCTCCGGCGTTCTATGCGCTCAAATACCTTGAGCGGACGGAGCATCTGACATATTCAGAGGAGGTTGACATTCCGACTAAAGTGCGGATCAATGTGGACAGGAAGTCGCTCTACGACGTTGAGTTGGCGGATCAGGGGCAGGCGAATGTGCTGGAGGCGCTGATGCGGAGCTACACGGGAATATTCTCATTCCTTCAGCAGATTGACGAGGAATATGTCGCCCGCCGCTCCGGCCAGACCGTTCCGCAGCTCCGGCAGTCGCTCTATGGTCTCTCGCTCGCTCATGTCATCAGCTATGTGCCGACTGATCACTCCGATGTGGTGGTGCTTCATCATGACCGTCTGCGTCCCGGCAACGTCAATCTGATGCCGTCCCGCTATGCGATGCTCAGGGAGAGTTTCCATGCGCGCGCGGAGGCGATGCTTGAATATGTCAGCGAGACCTCAGAGTGCCGTTCCCGCTACCTTCTCCGCTATTTCGGCCAGACCGAGGCCGCCGACTGCGGCACCTGCGATGTGTGCCGCGCCCGCCGCGCCTCCGCCCCGGTCCATGAGCCTGTCGAAGGAACTGACAAACCAGAGGAAAAGTTCCCTCCGAACCCTCCGGCGCGGACGCTTCAGCAGATGACAAGAAGGAAGTTGATTGAATATATTGACAGAAAAGACGGGAAATACTCCATCGAGGACATCGTGGCGGAGTTCGGGAACCCGTCGAAGAACTATTCTCCTGATTTCCTGGACATTCTCCGCCAGCTCATCGACGACGGTGATGTCCCGGTCTATTCAATGACCAGTCCGTCGTAGGCCGGGCTGACTATTGAGTGTATGTGGCGCTTGCGGCAAAGATCCTCAAGGTCTTTGGCGAACTGTCCGTGGCGTGGGAAGGTGTGTGACAGGTGGGTGAGCCACGTGTGTTCGGCGCCGATGCGGTCAGCAAGTGAAAGGGCCTCGTCGAGACTGAAATGCGAGTGGTGCTTCTTGTAGCCTACCGTGTTGAGGGTCACGTGCCTGAGACCCTTTAACTTTTCAAACTCACTCTCCGGGATGAAGCTCATGTCGGTGATGTAGGCGATGTCCCCGAAGCGGAATCCGAGCACCGGGAGCCTGTCGTGGAGTCCCCGGATCGGGATGATCTCCACGCCGCCCGTCGAGGCGGCCATCGATGCGGGATCCGCCTTGTCGATGATGTCCTCCAGTTTCCGGCCGGTAGGGATCAGCCTTCCGTCCGGAGTCTTGTAATGGTAGCCGACATCGTGCACCCAGACCAGCTCCATGTCCTTCGCGTTCGGATAGACCAGAAACGGATTCTCGTCAATGACATGCAGATGCCACTCCGGGGCTCCGGGGTATTTCGGGAAAGCGAAGACGTAGGGATATTCCTTGATCAGCTCGTCGAGTACGTTCCGCTCGCAATAGATCTCGGCGGCGCGCTTGTCGATGTAGTTGAGCGAGCGCACGTCATCAAGGCCTCCAGTGTGGTCCTTGTGGTTGTGTGTCAGCAGGATGGCGTCAAGGTGGCACAGGTCGTGGGCGAGCATCTGCATCCTGAAGTCCGGCCCGGCGTCCACGAGGATGCCAAGCCCCTCATATTCAACGAACACGGATGAGCGGAACCGCTTGTCCCTTGTGTCCGGTGATGTGCACACATCGCACTTGCAGCCGATGATAGGGACTCCTTGTGAAGTCCCGGTGCCCAGAAATGTAAGTCTAGCCTTGCGCATATAATTATTCTTGTTTCCGTAAAATAATCTTGGAATATTGTTCTATTGTTTTATAAACCCGTGTTATGTAAACCGGATCGCCAGTCAGATCGTGATGTCCTCCACCATATTCACAAGCACCGGGTCGTAAGGTCTCTCAACGCGGATGTAGTTGCCGGTGTAGCCGCCCATCATCCCGTCCTTCTCGTCGGATTCCCACAGCACCTGCGAGCGTCGGCCCCTGTTCCTTTCCACGAACGCCGTGTGCAGCCCGCCGCACAGCGCCTCCAGCCTTGCCACCCTTTCCGTCTTGACGGCATCCTTGACCTGATCCTTCCACCCGGCGGCGACGGTTCCGGGGCGGCGGGAATAGGGGAACACGTGGATGAACGCCGGTCTGACGCGGTCCTTGAGGAATGAATATGTCTCCTCGAACAGTTCCTCTGTCTCTCCGGGCAGTCCGGCGATGACATCTATCCCGAAGAACACGAAGGGTTTGTCGTCCTGCCCGGCCTTAGGATCCATTCTGGATCGGATGTAGTCGATCCTGTCGGCGAAGAATTCCGTCGTGTAGCGGCGGCCCACCCTTTTGAGGATCGTGTCCGACCCTGACTGTAAAGGAATATGGAAGTGTGGCTGGAACTTGGTGCCGGAGGCTATCCAGTCCACGATGTCCTCCGTTATGAGATTCGGCTCGATTGACGAGATCCTGTAGCGTTCGATGCCTTCCACGTCGTTGAGGCGTTTCAGCAGATCGAGGAAACTCTCGCCGGTCGTCCTGCCGAAGTCCCCGGTGTTGACTCCGGTGATGACAATCTCCTTGATTCCGGCTCCTGCTATCCTGCGGGCCTGCTCCAGCACTTCCGAAATCGGTATATTCCTTGAATTTCCTCTCGCATAAGGCACTGTGCAGTAGGCGCAGAAGTTGTTGCATCCGTCCTGCACCTTGAGGAACGACCTCGTCCTTTCCTCCGATGAGAACGCCGCCATCGTCTCCTTCGAGATCTCCTTGTATTCCGCCGCGCTCATCGGTTCCAGATCAGAAGAACCATTCATCGATGGCAGGGGCTGTTCAAGGACGGTATTGATCTCAATTGCTTCATTGGTTTGTGAACCATGATGAGTCACAGTCTTGGTGGCCGTGGAGGCGGCAGTGATGGCATTGCCAGCCCCGTGGCCGCCCGTGGCCTCGTGAACGGGTGGACCGCCGCAGGCGGGACGGGATGGAGCGCGAAGCGCGGAAGGGCTGGCTGTGCCATCACTGCCGCTGTTTAGTATCAGTTCCATTGTGTCAGGAACCACACGGGACTTCTCCTTGGCGCCGAACACAAGCGACACACCGTCTATGGCCAGCAGATCGTTCCGGCGAAGCTCGGCGTAGCAGCCTGTGACGATGATCCTGGCTCCGGGGGAGACCCTGTGCATCTTCCGGATCACATTGCGGCACTTCTTCTCGGCCCTCTCCGTGACAGAGCAAGTGTTGATCAGATAGACATCAGCCTGCTCCTCCCACGGGACGACCTCAAGGCCGTTCGCCGTGAAACCTCTCTCGTAAGTCGATGTCTCGGCGTAGTTGAGCTTGCAGCCGAGTGTCAGAAACGCTATCCTCATCCTAAAACCTCCAGATTGGATCGCCATAAGTCACGGTGACACGGGACCAGGCGCACGGCCCGTTCACCGGCGGATTCATCTTTGAAACCCTTATCTTGATGAAAAGGAAGTCCTTGAACTCCTTCTGGACGGCGTCCAGTATCCTGCCGGCGACATTCTCAAGCAGGTTGGACGGCACCGCCATCTGCTCCGCCACTATGTCGTAGATCCTCCCATAGTCAGCCGTCTCCCTAAGGTCGTCGGTCTTCACAGCCTTCTTCAACTCCGTCTCGGCGTGGAAGTCAACCAGAAACGTGTTGCCCTCCCGCCGTTCTTTCTCCAGACAGCCGTGAAAGGCGTGGAATTCCATCCCTTCAAGTTCTATTATTCCGTCGTATCTCATATTCCTTTAATTCCTCTTTTATGGTCACCTTGACAGGCTCGGTGACCGATTCTTTCCATTTTATGGTCTCTTCGACAGGGGCAGTGGCCGGCTCTTGCCATTCTGCAGGTCACTTCGGCAGGCTCAGTGACCGCTGCTGGCCAGCAGCAGGAAGACGCATGGCCGTTTTCCGATGGAGATGGGCGACCGCTTCCATTCCTTGACGCTTTTCGTCAGGACCGTCTCCTCCGGCAGGGTGATGTCCGCCGCGACGCAAAGCCTCGTCTGAGGCTGGAGTGTGGCCAGCAGATCCGCCATCATCGAATCGTTCCGGTATGGAGTCTCTATGAATATCTCCGTCTGGTCCAGCTGCGCGGAACGCCTTTCAATCTCCCTGACCGCTTTACGGCGTTCATCGGTCTTCGCCGGAAGATACCCGCAAAACGCGAAACTCTGGCCGTTGAGCCCCGAACCCATCAGCGCCAGCATCAGAGAGGACGGCCCGACAAGCGGAACAACCTGTATTCCATGAATATGACAGAGTGCCACCAGCTGTGCCCCCGGATCCGCCACAGCCGGAAGACCGGCCTCTGAAATCAACCCCACATCGGTCGGTGTCCCGTCAGGGTCGGAGAACATATCAAGCAAGGCCTCCACATCCTTGGCGGAGGAATGCTCGTTGAGTTCCCTCAGCTCAAGTTCTCCTATGTGCCCTTTCAGACCGGCCGCGGAAAGGTAACGTCGCACGGTACGCGCCTCTTCCACGACATATTTCCGGATGCTTTTGAGTCTGTCAAGCACCGGTCGCGGAATGACTTCCGCGGGATCATATTCCCCAAGAGGGGATGGTATCAGATAAAGTCTGCCATTTGCCATAATACGACAAATTTACGAATATTGCTGAATTTAATTTAACTTTGCAGGAAAGAATAACACATAAGATCAGCAGAATGAAAAAGTCACTAGCGTTTATCTTGTTGGTTGCCTTGATGGCGACTCCATCGGTGGCAAGAGACAAGGCTCCTAAGAATGAAAAGGTTAAGAATGTCATTCTGATTATCGGGGACGGAATGGGGCTCGGTGCCACAGCCTCATGGATGATAAACCAGAATTATGAGCCTACCTGTTTTGACAGGGCTCAGTACGCCGCCGTGGTCAAGACATATTCGGCTAACAACAGGACAACGGATTCCGCGGCCGCCGCCACTGCGATGGCCACCGGGTACAAGACAAACAACGGCATGCTTGGAATGCTTCCGGATGGCACCAAGCCGGAGAGTATCGCTGAATTAGCTCAGAATAAAGGGCTTTCGACAGGAATCGTTGTGACATCCTACGTTCTTGACGCCACACCGGCTGGATTTTATGCCCATGTGGACAAACGTGGAAAAAGGAAGAAAATAGCAGAGGATCTGATTGAATTCAAACCAGATGTGATAGTCGGCGGGGGCAGGAAGTATTTCACGGAAAAGAAATATACCGATGAGAATCTTGTCGAAAAGGCTGTGAACGCCGGATTCACCTACGTGGAGACTCCCGAGAAGTTCTATTCCACATGGACGACCCCGATCCTTGGCCTGTTGGACGAGGGAAAGCAGTTGGATGAGGCGGAGATCAATTCTGATCTTCTGACTGATCTGGCCGGGCACACGTTTGAGATTCTGGAAAAGAACAAGAAAGGGTTCTTCGCCATGATCGAAGGATCACACATTGACCATGCGGCACACGCCAACAATACTGACGAGGTGCTTTGGTGGATGGAGGAATTTGACAGACTGGTCAACTCCGCGTTTGACTACGCTGACACTCACAAAGGAACCCTTGTGATTGTCACGGCCGACCATGAGACAGGTGGAATCACTCTTGTGCCTGGCAGCAAGGATTTCACGAAAGGGGAGAGCGGACTTGAGGTGAACTATTCGGCCACAAGCCACACCGCGTCCCCGGTTATCCTTTATTCCTATGGCGCTTCCGCCTGGAGGTTCGGCGGCGTGATGGACAACACGGACATATTCAAGGAAATTAAAAGTGCCTTGATTGACAAGTAGTTCTACTTACATCAACCAGCTTATGAAAAAGAAACTTATAGTGCTTGCGACGCTGATGGCCATCGTGCCGTCGGCATTCGCCGCTTCGGGGCCACAGGACATCATTCCGGTTCCGGTCAAGTACGAGATATTCATGGAGGAATATTTCCCAAAGGTGGATGGCAGTGACGTGCGTGTCCATCTTGGCGACAAGCGTTTCCTCAAGGAAATCAATTCTTTGAATATTCCGGAGTTTGCCAGGAATGAGGCTTATAAACTGGCTGTAGGAAAGAAGGGCATAGATATTTTCGCCGTTTCCGAAGCTGGTGTTTATCGCGCGAAGACAAGCCTTGGGATGATGATGGATAAGGATTCCATCTTGACGCGATGCGTCATTCTGGACTATCCACGGTTCCGCCACAGGGGACTGATGCTGGACATCTCCAGGAACTTTCGGGACAAGGATTTTATCCTGAAGCAGTTGGACGCTATGGCCGCGGTCAAGATGAGCACCTTGCATCTGCATCTGACCGATGATGCGGGGTGGAGGATCCAGATCGACGCATACCCTGAATTGACCCGCAAGGCGGCCTGGAGGGTAGGAAGGAACTTCGAGGAATGGAGGGAACTGGGGAGGCAATATTCAGAGGAAGGCTCTCCGCTCGCATCCGGAGGCTATCTGACCAAAGCCGATGTGAAGGAGATTGTTGAATATGCCGCCGCAAGGCATATTGACATCATTCCGGAGATAGAACTTCCCGGGCATTCCGGTGAGGTGCTGGCCGCATATCCGGAACTGGCCTGCCTTCGCCATGACGGCGGGCGGCGGATTTCCGGCGACCTTTGCCCTGGCAAGGACAAGACCTTCGAGATGTTCGAGAGGATTCTTGATGAAGTGATAGAGATGTTCCCTTATGAATATGTCCACATCGGGGGCGATGAGGCTTCGAAGAGCGGATGGAAAGAGTGTCCGGACTGCCGCCACCGTATGGAAACCGAACATCTTAAGGATGTGGATGAACTGCAAAGCTATCTCGTGAACCGAATCACAAGATTTCTGGAGTCAAGAGGCCGTCACGCCATCGGTTGGGACGAGATCCTGGACGGAGGTCTGGCGGAAGGCGCGGCTGTGATGTCCTGGAGAGGCACGCAAGGAGGCATAACGGCGGCAAGTATGGGCCACGATGTGATTATGTCTCCGGGAGACTACTGCTACTTCGATTCCAGCCAGGACGCTCCGTTCTCCCAGCCAAAGTCGTTCAGCGGCTACCGTCCTTTGGAGCAGGTCTATTCGTTCGAGCCGACCGATGGAATAGCTGATGAATATGTCAGGCATCTTCTCGGTCTTCAGGCCAATCTCTGGTCTGAGTTCGTTCCGACAGGGGAGTATATGGAGTACCTGCTGTATCCCCGTGCGTTCGCCATCGCGGAGATCGGCTGGAGTCCGGCCGGAAGCAAGGACTATCCTCGTTTCAGGGAGAATGCCGTGAGGCTTGCGGAGAGCCTTCGCTCAAAAGGTTACAACGCATTTGATTTGAGGAACGAGATCGGTCCGAGACCGGAGTCTCTGAAACCTCTTGACCATCTTGCGGCCGGTGTGAAGATCACCTATAACGGCCGGAAATATTCCAATGGCTATCCAGCCGGAGGAGACAACGCCCTTGTGGACGGGAACCTTGGCGGCTGGTTCTACAAGGACAACCGTTGGCAAGGCTTCCTTTGTGATGTCGATGTCACGATAGACCTCGGAGCGGTCAAGGATATTCATTATGTAGGGGCCACGTTCCTTTCGCACACTTCCGCCGAGGTCGGATTCCCGGTAAGGACCGAGGTCCGCTTCTCCGAGGACGGCGTCAATTTCAGCGATCCTGTCGTCTGCCTTTTGGAGATCCCGGACAACGATTCCTGCGCTCTCCTGCACACCTTAGGCACTACCGTCACCGCCAAAGCCCGCTACATAAAGTACAAAGCTGTACGTGACGACATAACCAAGAACCGCAACCACGCCTTCATCTTCATTGACGAGATTGTGGTGAATTAAGAGACATTATCCTATTTTGGAAAGTGGATGCTTTTTTCTTGTGATGCGGCGTTATCACCAGTAAATACTTCAAACCTTTGGGATAACAGAATATGTCTTCTGTGCCCAAAGGTTCTTTATTGTGACTGGTATTGGTATTTCGTTACTCGCTTACTTCAAGTATTTTCTGAATATATTCAATACTCTGTCCGGCGGCGGATGCGATGACTTCCGCTGAAACTCCGGCCTTATGCAAACCTTTGATAAATGCGACTTTTTCTTTCTCGCCTTTCTCAAGCCCTTCGGCCAGACCTTTACGGTAGCCAAGTTCGTGTCCGCCTTCGATGTAAGGCTCCATATCTTCAAGAGTCATCATATCGCTGAAATATTCTTTAATTTCCTGTTCGCTGAGTGAGCGGATAGTCATCGCCTCCACAACTCGTTGGAAATGACCGTAGTCTCCGTTTCTCAATGTGACAAAGTTAGTTATATTTCTGAATATTCCGCACCATCCTGCCACCGGACTTTCAAAATTTTTCGTAAGTCGCATAACTCTTGGAAGTTCAAAGAAATAGATTGACATTTGATTCCCATATAATTCTCCGGTCTCAACTTCTGTTGTGCGATATTGGAATATGATCTTGCCATCCGGTACCGTTGTATGAGGTTCCTCATAGTTCATTATGCAAATGATCTTGACCGGGTTAACGTGATACGTCTTACCCCCTGATTTCAACTGATTGCGGATCAATGAAGCCCCATAGTAGAACAGACGATCCCGCTGATCCTTTCTATATGTCTTCTGCATTTCAACAATCAGTTCTCTGCCATCGCTTGTCCTGCACCACAGATCGAATACAACAGTCTTGTCGTTCTCAAACACTTTCGTTAGCTCAGACTCGCGAAACTCAACGTTGGTTATAGTCTCGTCAAGAATGTCATTAAGCAGCAGAACCAACAGATCTTTGTGATTGTAGAACAGGTGTTTGAAAGCCCAATCACTGGTGAGATTGAGGTATTGTGATTGTGAGAGCCGCTGTGCGATCGCATCCTTCTCCACCTCAGGAAGGTTCCTGTACCGATCTTTTTCTTCCATCAGCTCACGACAAAGGACATACCTCATCCTGAACATCTCCTCGGCGCTTAAGTCTGTGCCGCTTCCCTTGCTGCCATCAACAGCTGTTGTCTCAGCAGCCGTGTCATTAACAACGCATAGTTTGTCTGAATCTTTCATAGTTTGATATGTTGAAGTTAAATACATTCGTCTCCGAACCGTTCAGAGACACGTCTGCAATATCGGCACACTAAACGTAAAAATTGAAAAGAAACAGAAAATTCGTCTTAAAAAACAGAAATATTTTTCTTTATGCATCCGAATGATAAAGCATATGGTATTATTGAATTTTTTTCTTGCATCACAATTGATGAATATATGACATATATGCTTATATTTGTTTAATTTAAGTATATGGCAGAGATGGCACTAATCAAATATCACTATGCGTATGATGAAAGTAAGCAGGTCATAAATATTAACGATGTGTCTTCTATTGAACGATCAAAGCATTCTTACTATTGCGTTGGTTGTGGAGCTGAAATGATACCTCGTTTAGGAAAAATTAAGGTAATTATATACGAGTTGACTACTCTTACACATTACGTCTGTTCCCATTGAAGTTTGATCGCATTTCGCTGCCCGTTCCTGTCAGTCGCAACATCCGGCAAGCGCTCCGAGCATGGTTGCCTTTTCAAAGGACTAATGTATTGCCATTTTGTAAAATAGCGGCATACGAGCACGCTTCTACGCCATAGTGAGACACGGTAGTATGCCGCCTATGGTTTCCAGATCGGTAGGCGGCATATCCGCGGGCATCTCGTCGCACTTAGGGCGTGTTTGCGTGCCGCCATATTCACAAAATGCTGGTGTCGCCAACTCGTAATAGTTCAGTACGGTTTGTGTACTATCCAACGGATGGCGTTTCAGGTGCGTAGGGTTTTACATACCTGGAAGTAAGGAACACCAACAGGATGCCCTGTACCGGGGACGACGACTCTTAGGTGCGTGAATATCTCCGCACCTGGGACACAAACTCGCTGACTGTCAAACGGATGACGTTTCAGGTGCGTAGGGTTTTACACACCTGGAAGTCCGGAACACCAACAGGATGCCCTGTACCAGGGACGACAACTTCTAAGTGCGTGAACATCTCCGCACCTGGGACACAAACTCGCTGACTGTCAAACGAATGTCATTTCAGGTGCGTAGGGTTTTACACACCTGGAAGTCCGGAACACCACACCCGGGACAACGTTCCTATAAGATTAAGTTAGTCAACTCCTATATAGTTCCCTTAAATTAATAGAGCAGGAAATGAAAAAGGATAGTTTCTAATATTCACATTTCAATATTCGTTCAGCTCATCCGGTGGAATAGTGGTTTTGCCGGACGAAGTGCACGATTCGGGCAACTTGTCCGGTATGTAGAGCTTTTACCGGACAAGCCGATCTGTGAGTGAATATTAGGAAAATATTTTCTGAAGATTGATGCAAGGTTTTCGGGGCGGCGGGATTATGTTATACGTAGCCCCGCTGCTTGATTTGGACTTAAACTACTCTTTGCAGAGCATTATCTGCTGGATGAGGTGATCGGTGGACTGCATACCGGCGGAGCCGATACGGCCGAGATTCCGGATTGTCTTCTCGATGTCTTTGTCGATGATGCCGTCGGTCTCCTTGATGCAGGTCCCCCTCAGGGCCAAGACACAGGACTGGACGGCGCAGGCCACTCCGGAGGCCACTTTCATCGCACATCCGACCTTGGCACCGTCACAGACCATACCGGTGATGTTTCCGATCATATTCTTGATCGCCGAGCAGACTTGGTCGTAGCTTCCTCCGCGGAGGAACACGATTCCGCAGGCTGATCCGGTCGAAGCAATCACGCAGCCGCACAGGGCTGACAACTTTCCAAGATATCCTTTAATGTGAATGGCGACCAAATTGCTGAGGATGAGCGCCCTAGCCAGCCGCTCGTCATCTACGTCGTATTTCAAGGCGTAAGCGATCACGGGCATACTCACCGTGATCCCTTGGTTGCCGCTGCCGGAATTGCTCATCGCCGGAAGCTTGCATCCTGCCATCCTGGCATCCGAGGCCGCGGCGGTCATCCCCATCGCAAAGCTGATGAAATCATCCCCGAAAACCTCCTGTTGGTTCTCCCTGATGGCCTTGCCGACGTTGAGACCATAGTCTCCGCTCAAACCTTCCCGCGCGAGCGCAAGGTTCAAGTCTCTGTCCGCAAGAATGAACTTGATGTCCTCGAATGTGGCGCTTTGGGCGAATGAATATATTTCCTTGACAGTCAGGTTGTAGTCCAGCGTGCATTTCACCGGTGTTGTCTCCCCGTCCCCGCCTTTCCTGAAATCGGAGACAGAGGAGTCGAGTCCTGTCTCGACAATCCTGTCGTGGTCGTCCTCAATGACAGTCCAGGACTTGTGGCCGGCTGAACTAACCGTGACCTTGACGTAAAGGATCTTTGGACTCTCAGCGACCTTGATCCGTACCTTGCCTGCGTCCACCAATCCTTTCGCTGTATCCACATCCTTGTCGGTCAGGTCCTTAAGCACCTCAAGACCATACTCGCTTTTCCCGCAGACCGCTCCGAGGGCGGAGGCGATGTAAAGCCCGACCATCCCGGTCCCGGGGATTCCGACTCCCATTCCGTTCTTGAGAATATTTCCGCTGACCTCCACGTCAACTTCATATTCAGAGAGTACGGGGACTTCTGTTTTCAAGGTTTCCGTGGCTTTGGCGGCGGCCAGCGCGACGGCGATCGGTTCGGTGCAGCCCAAGGCTGGCTTGACTTCCTTGTGCAGGAGTTCGATGAGTTCGGATTCTCTTGTAGTCATAACTGGTTATTTGTCAAGAAATTTCATTATGTCCTTAATCAGTGGTTCAATAGCGGCCTCCCCGCTGATGACCTCGATAGGGAAGCCGATGCAGACGGTCCTGTAACCATTCCCCTCAAAGCAGGTTCCGGCCGAGATGTTCGTGTCTGAGTAGCGAAGGAATGATTTCGACTTATCAGATGATGGCACGATTCCGTCAGGGGTCTCCACGCAGTAGATGAACGGGTTGCGCTCCTTGTGGAATTGGAATTCCGGCACGCTCAGACTGATTGGGCCGTTCTTCTTAACCTTGACAGTGGCGTTGCGGCTGGCGTAGTTTGTCATCCATCTGTAGCCAAGCGTCTTCTCCACAAATTCCTTTGTTGAAGACGTGTATAAGCTGTCCTTGTGCACTGGGTAGATCCCGTCCCAGACATCCGTGCCGATGTTCGCTCCGGAGACGAGCACGTTCCCGCCATCCTCAGTGTAGCGTCTGATGGCTTGTTGTAGGCCAGCAGGGAACACCTGGAACCTGTCCGGCACCTTGCCAGTGCCGACAACGGTAGTGATCTGTTTTCCGCAGATGAGATCCAAGGCCACATCGTTTTTAGCCAAGGTCCTGTCGGCTGAGAACGCCGCCACACTCGAAGAGTGGAAAGCATATCCGGCCGCCATGAGAGCCTTGCCGTGGATTCCGCAGTAGTCGAACGTGTTCCCGGCGAAGACCTTTCCGGCCTCGTCGGTCCAGGCCGCTCCGAATCCAGGATTGTCATCGTCCAGCCAAGGCAGCTCGCGGCGGAACTGGTACTGAGGGCCGATGAAATTGATTTCTTTTACGTATGGGACACCGGCATCGAGGCTCGCGTCGAATCCGGCATATTCATTGGTGTCGAACCACGCCGGAGCGGAGACTCTGGTGAAGTTGTTGACCACCAGGACGTTTTTGCCGTTGCCTGATTCCGGGATGCCGACGCTGAGGGTCTCGGAAGGGAAGCTTTTCCCACCCTTGTTGAATGCGGTCACACGATAGCTGTAGATGTGCCCAGGGACGATGGAGACCTTGGTTGAGATCTCGTTTCCTGAGACTTTGCATCCATCCAGCACACGGCCGTTGTCAAAGGCCCCGTCGTCAATCCTTGTCTGAAGAATATATCCGGTAGGGACGGCGGTTGCCTCAAGCGAGTCCACGGTGGCTTTCCAGCTGAGCCTCACGGATTTGGAACCAGTGAATGAAGTAGCGAAAGAGTTGACCGGAAGCGGCTGCACTGCATATTCGCAACCATAGCGGGCGCTCAGGTATTTAAGCATTCCTTTATAGACCGCGCGGCTGACAGTGAAGCGGAAAGACGGATCAAGTCCGAATTTCATATCTGCGAAATTCTGGTGAGACAGTAATTCGAGCAGCATCGCAGGAACTGTCGCCGTGCGGGATTCGCTGTAGGATCGGTCCCACAAGCCCCTTCTGCTCCATTCCGGATTGAATTCCTTGCGGATGTCGTTCACGATCTCTGTCTGGACAAAGTCAGCGTACATCCTCTGCTGAAGCCTGTCCTCTCCGTTGGCGAACTTGTCGCTGCCGTCGCACAGCAAGGTGTATATGGACAGCGTGCCGATGATCGAGTCATTCGGAGTCGTACCGGCGTCCGTGTGGAACGCGAACGAAAGGTCTATCGGAATATTCAGTCCTTCGGCCTTTGGATTTGTCCTTGAACCACCGGACATCCAGCCGACCCACGCGCCACGGTTGCCGTAGTCGGACGTGTAGTCATTGTCGTATTTGCTCAGGATTGTGGAATCGGCCCCGGCCCATTGCATCCAGTAGAGTGCCCCTTCCGTGAAGGACGGCATCCCTGAGGTGGTATATTCATTGACCGGCTGGTCTTTGAGGCCTCTTGCGATCTTGCCCATTCCGCCGCCGAAACGCACTGCGTCCGCTGTGATCACAGCGTTGCGGGTGACGTTGTAGCCTTTCGGGACGCTGTTGTCAAGGATCACGCAACCTTCTGAACCTTTGTCGAACTCGAATGTGCCAATGTAGATCCAGGTGCCGCCGCCCATCTTCTGGTTGACGATGAACTCACTCTCGCCGCCCAGATGCCTGACTGTGTAATGGGCGCAAGGAGTGCTGTGCGGCAGACTCTTATAGGAAATATAGACTGAATATTCCCCGCGTTCCGGAATCTCAGGGGTCCAGCGTGCCTCGGCCGCCTTTTCCCTACGGTTCTCACGGCATTCCGCTTGGCGGGCCGTTCCCATCTGAAACGGATTCTCCAGCAATGAATATGTCGCCCTGGCATCCGCGAATCCAATTCCAGCGTCCGACCAAGTTCCTGTCTCTGAATATCTTCCCTCGATTCTGACACCCTCTCCACGTCCATCCTCGAAAGCTGGATCGTTGTCTGAGATGACCTCGTTGGTCTGCGGATCCCTCTCGCGAGGAGTCATAACGTAGGCTCCGGCGTTCTCCAGCATCGGAATCAGGAACGGAAGCACATAGCTTTGGGTGTACATATCCTCGACGGTCTGGAACATCGGCGCGCGCTGCCATTCCCAACGGTCGGTCTTCTCCTCGAAATAGCGGCCGTGGCTCTGCCAGAGGGCTATGTTACGTCCTGCCAGACCTTGGGAAAAGTCTTCCTCATCCATTTTGGTGACAAACGGATGGGTGTTACGTAAGTCCTTTGTCCTGAATTTGTTGTTAATGGATTTCCCGTCATTGCCGACCTGCGGCACAACGTATGATTCCAGCCTGTTCTTGCCCACGAACAGATTCCCGATCCCGTACTTGGAACAAGATTCCGGCATCAGATCCGTGAGTGTCTTCCTGAGCCACCTCACGTCCTTTGACCGCCAAGGGAAATCCCCCATAGCCGGTGTGAAATAAAAGTCAAGATCATAGCCTCGTCTGACGACCTTGTTGGCCTTGACCTGCGATGACACACCTGTCCTTTCGACAACAAGGGTTTGGAGTGAGTCAACCGCATCCTTGAATTCCTTTACAGACTGCGCCGCAAGGCCTGTGGAAAATGCCCCGGCGACAGCGAATAGGGTTATTAATCGTTTGATCATACTATCGTTTGTTCTTGAATATCAGCAATTCGGCCAGCAACGTGATCACCGACGTGCTGGCGAGTGCGGTGAAATCCGCCAGAAAATCCATCGGATCCCCGCTTCTGTAGGTGGTGAAAGACTGTCCGATCTCCGTTCCGGCCGCCACGGCGCAACCTATGGCAAAAATGATGGCCACGGCCAGGGCTATCCTCCATCCTTTCTCGCTTTTAGGGCGGAACGCCGCATAGCAAAGGATCGGGAACGGGAAGAATATTATGAAATGGACAACCTTGTCCATCGGGATTCCCCACAGACTGTCCTGTCCGATCTGCGGTAAGTCTTTGAAACGACCGAAGCAGCAGTACGCCACGGCGCAGAGGTACAGGATGAACAGCAGTATAGCCAGAATCCGTTGTTTTCTCATATTCATAGATTTATTTCAGAATCAGTTCTCCGAAGAATTCGGGTCTGTGAAAGTCGGGTTTCGGGGTCTTGATCGGGTTCCAGCTGAGGAAGTGCGGATGAGCGGTAAGGTCTCCGCATTTGTAGAAATTCCCCCGCAGGCTGACCGGAAGGTTGTCCCTGTCGATTCCTATCAGCTCGAACGGGATCAGCATAGCAACCGTCCAGCTGAATATCCTGTCGTTGATCGTGACAGGCTTGCGCTCCAGGGAACTATGCCTTATGACACTTGCCAAGAGTTCCGGCCGGATGAGTGTCTTGTTGATCCTGCTCGTCCTCTTGGACGCAAGCAGCGAGCCGACACAGGTCATCTCGAAATTGTAGTATGTCCCGTCGTACGGATCCGTGACGAAGAACTCGCAGCAGCTGTCCTCCCAACTGTTTCCGTTATCCTCCATCGCGGTTGCCCTGAGGTCAAGCCCCCTCACGTGGAACATAACCGCAAGATGGGTCTTTGTGCGGGCTATGGAACCGTTGCAATCCGGAGCGTACGGGGCGTCCTTGGGCCAGTTCTGCTCGCAGACGGCGAACTTTGACGCACCTTTCTCCATCGCAAGATCCAGTTCCTGCATATTCATCATCTCAAGTCCTTCAATCAGCGGGACCCTTATCTGTCTGACAACATTTTTCATCTCTGTGTATCATGAATATTCCTGCGAGGCATTAAAGTGCCTGCATATCATTGAGTTTCCTATAATATCCGTTCAGCGCCAGCAAGTCCTCGTGTCTGCCACGCTCCACGATCCGACCTTCGTCCATAACGATGATCTCGTCCGCGTTTCGGATGGTCGAGAGCCTGTGGGCGATGGCTATTGTGGTTCTGGTTGACATCAGTCTGTCAAGAGCCTCCTGCACAATCTTCTCAGACTCAGTGTCAAGCGATGCGGTTGCCTCGTCCAGGATCAGGATAGGCGGGTTCTTGAGGATTGCCCTTGCGATGCTGATTCTCTGCCTCTGGCCGCCGGACAGTTTGATGCCGCGGTCTCCGATGTTGAAATCGTAGCCGCCTTCCTTCTCCATAATGAAGTCGTGGGCGTTGGCGATCTTCGCCGCCTCGATCACGCTTTCCATCGTGGCGTTCTCGACACCGAAGGCTATGTTGTTGAAAATCGTGTCGTTGAACAGAATCGATTCCTGATTGACGTTACCGATGAGGCTTCTAAGATCCGCGATCCTGATGTCCCTGATGTCCGTCCCGTCAATCGTGATGGCTCCGCCGGTCGGGTCATAGAATCTCGGAATGAGGTCCACCAAGGTGGATTTTCCCGCACCGGAGGCACCCACGATCGCTATTGTCTTGCCTTTAGGAATATCCAGACTCACATCATCCAGAATCATCCTGTGCCCGTCCGGATAGCGGAAGTTAACGTGCTCGAACGAAAGTTTCCCGTTGAATCCGTCCAAGGCTTTTGGCTCCTTCGGCTCGATGATGTCGTTCTCAGCGTCCAGAATCTTGTTGATCCTCTCCATCGAGGCCATACCCTTAGGGATGGCGTACCCAGCCTTCGCGAAATCCTTGATAGGGTTGATGATGCTGTAGAGGATCACCATATAATAAATGAATATAGGCGCGTCGATTGTCGATTTTCCTCCGAGGATCAACGCTCCTCCGAACCACAGCACGATCATAATAAGCACGGTGCCGAGGAACTCGCTCATCGGGTGGGCGAGGGACTGGCGGATGGTCACCCGGTTGTTCTTTCTCCTCATCGCCTCGGTGACGTTGTCGAACCTGTCGGACATCTTCTTCTCGGCGATGAACGCCTTGATGATGCGAAGACCTCCGAGAGTCTCCTCCACCTGCGCCATCACATCGCTCCAAAGTTGCTGTACCTCAAGTGATTTTCTCTTCAGATTCTTGCCCACGACTCCCATCACCCACATCATCAGCGGGGCGAACAGGATCGTGAACGCCGTCATCTGCCAACTGATGACAAGAAGGGCGACGAAATAAAAAAGGATGAGAATCGGGTTCTTGATCAGCATCTCGATCGACCCCGTGATTGAGTTCTCGACCTCCTGCACGTCACCGCTCATCCTGGCGATGATGTCTCCTTTCTTCTCCTCCGAGAAGAAGCCGAGCGGAAGGGCGAGGATCTTGTTGTAGATGTCCATCCTGATGTTCTTCACCACTCCGGTCCTGATCGGAACCATCACAGCGGATGAGCCGAAGTAGCAGGCGGTCTTCAGCGCGGTCATCACAACCAGGAATATGCACAGGAACAGCAGCACGGTTGACGCTCCGAGCGCGGAGATCTGCTGCTCCAGCATCCAATAGACGTTCGCCATAAACGCGTCCCCGAGATCCTTGAACGGCATATTCCAAACCTCGTTCCACGGGGTGAATGAATATACCGTCTCGTTGATCTTGAACAGGATGCGCAGGATCGGCACGATGATCGCGAACGAGAAGATGTTGAACACCGCCGACAGGATATTCAGAATTATCGAGCCGGCGAGATATTTCTTGAAAGGCGCGACATAGCGCTTTATCATTGACCAGAATTCTTTCATTGTCAGAGTATTTTTTCCAACCAGTGGAAGATCAGGAATATTCTTTTGCGTAAAACTTCGTAGTCGAGGGTGTCGGCGGTGTCAGTGACCTTGTTGGTCAGCATCGTGATGCCAGAGGTGAACACTGCGCAGACCAGACCGTTCTGGACGAATATCTTCTGGTCGCCGAACCGGCTGTGGAACATCTCGGTGAAACTCTTGCTGCCGTAGTAGTTGGTTGATATGTCAAGCCCCATTCCCTGTCCTTCGTTCGCCCTTGTGAGGTCAAAAGTATATTGCCCGTCACTGAGCATGATCAGGAAATCCTTTCTGTCCTTGTGGATAGGCTCAAGGGTGCTTCCGAGAATGTCGAGCACAACGGTGGAGCGAATCCTGTCCATCGTGATCGTCTCGCCGTCCACAGGATCTTTCAGTCTGCCGTTCCTGATGTCGTCCATCAGGGCCTCCGCGCCGGCAGAGTTCTTTTCCTTCGCGTCGGTCGCCACGAAGATTATATTCTTTCCGTATGAACGTCCAAGATCTTTCATCTTGCGGAACATGTCCGCCACGCTGAGCATGGCCACAACCCCGGACGCGTTGTTGTCAGCACCTGGGTAGAGATTTCCGTCGATGATCCCATGACTGTCATAATGGGCGTCGATGATGACGTACATTTCTTTGGATGCCTCTCTCTTTCCAGGCAGGAAACCGAGAATGTTACGTCCCACGGCATCCCCGACTTTGAACGATCTGCTCCAACTGCCGTCAAACGGCATGAGCCCGGCGTTCTCGTAGCGTCTGGAAATCCAAAGGGCCACCTCGGCGGCTCCGCGTGAGCCTGTCGCCCTGCCTTTGAATGTGGTGTCCGTGAGGAATTCAACCTGCATCCTGAGGTTGTCTGAGTTGATGACTTTCTCGGCGTTGCGTCCAGAGGGCACCATCTTGACCTCCGATTGCTGCGCGAAAAGCTCCCCGGCGGTGACCGTGAGGAGAATCAATGCGAAAATTTTACTTAAAAGCGTCTTCAAGGCACGATAAATGTTTATCTTTGCAAACGACAAAATTAGGAATTTTAAGGATTAAAGTGAAATATATTTATATGAAAAGATTCGCGCTGACTCTATTTTTCCTGTTGTGCCTCGCTTTGGTCTCCAACGCGCAGTACGATAAGGACGTGTTTAATTTCAGAGGCCGCGCGGCTCTTGCGGACGGAAAATATTCAGAGGCAATCAGCCATTTCAACATCCTTGCGCGTCTGGACACGACAGACTGCTGGACTTTTTTCTACAGAGGCATCGCGAAATACAACCTTGGTGACCTTCGTGGCGCGCAGGCTGATTTCAACACTTCAGTAAGGCTCAATCCAGTGTTCACTAACGGCTACCATTTCAGAGCCATAACCCTCAGCCGTTTCGGGAAGTACGACGAGGCCTTGAAAGATCTGGAAAGGGCAATGGAACTAAGGCCCGGGCTTGACGGATTGTATTTCAGCAGGGGAGTGACATATTTCCTTGCCCAGCAGTTCGACAAGGCTGTGGCCGATTTTGACCGCTATATCAGAAAGGAGCCGAAAGATCCGTCCGCATATCTGAACAGGGGAGCCTCCTATCTTTTCCTCAATGACACGACAAAGGCTTTGGAGGACTACAACAGAGCCATCAGGCTGGATCGCTTCGATCCTGAAGGATATATCCGTCGTGGCCGCGTCTATGCCTTGAGGAAAGACTACAATGATGCGATAGCCGACATGGACAAGGCGATCGGCCTGGACACGACCAACACTTTCGCCTATTTCAACAGGGCGTTGATGTACTACGACCAGAACAACTACAACGCCGCGATGAGCGACCTGAACAGAGTTTTGAGGGATGAGCCGGGCAACGCGCTTACCCTTTACAACCGAAGCCTTATCAACGCGCAGGTCGGAAATATGGAGGATGCGCTCGCGGATATGGACCACGTCATCAACATCAATCCGGAGAACGTGCTCGCGTACTACAACCGTGCCTCGTACTTTGTCCGGATGGGACGCTGGATGGATGCCCTTGACGACTACGACAAGGCCATCGAACTGTACCCTGACTTCGCCAAGGCCTATCTGAACCGCTCGTATGTGAAGAATATGCTCGGCCGTACAAAGTCCTCGAAGCAGGATTACGACACGGCTCAGAAGAAAGTTCAGGAGTACCGCGCGAAGAATGCCGCGGACGAGGGGTCGTTCGCCGACACGACCAAGAAGTACAGTTCCCTGATCGCGTTGGACGCGGATTTCGCCAAAAAGGATTTCGACAACGAACTTCTTCAGAACAGGGACATCAACATCCGTCTGAAATCACTCTACAAGTTCAGCCTTGCGGCACGGCGTGACAACCAGAACATCGCTCTGAGACACCGCTACGAGAACCCGCTGATCGACAAGTTCATCTCGGACTCTCCGATCGTGATGACGGTCTCCAATTCCGACTCGCTTGTCAAACCTGAATTCGCGCACGGAATCGACGCGTCGCTCTATGGTGATTCCTATCTTGCCGCCGGGGATCCTAAGTCCTTGACAGATGCTGACAGGGCTTTCATCAAAGGACTCTACGATGTGCAGTCAAAGCAATTCACTTCAGCCTTGAACCAGTTCGACGCCGCGGTGAATTCCGAGAGCAAGGGAAAATATTCAGAATATTACAAGGCTTTCTATTATTTGAACAGGGGTGTGCTCCGCGCCGAGATGATCGATTTCATCTCATCCATCGAGAGCAACGTGCAGACCTTGACCATGGATGACAAGGGTACCACCAGAGCCCGTGTTCGTGATCAGGTGAGCCGGACGTATGACTATTCGGAGGCCATCGAGGATATGCTGGCTGCTGACAGGATCCTTCCTGGAATCCCGTACGTCTATTTCAACCTTGGCAATCTTTACTGCCTGTCCTCGAAGTTCGTGGAGTCGGTTGACAGCTACACCAAGGCGATCAATGTCTATCCTTATATGGGAGACGCGTACTATAACCGAGGTCTTGTACTCATCTATCTGAAAGACAAGGAGAAAGGTTGCATCGACCTTTCGAGGGCCGGTGAGCTCGGTGTCGGTGATGCCTACAGCGTGATCTCGAAATATTGCGAAGAGGAGAAGAAGTGATGCTGAAGTTTTTTAGTCTTTCCAGCGGCAGCTGCGGCAATTGCTATTTCCTTTCCGACGGTAGATCGGGGCTTCTCATCGACGCTGGAGTCAGCCAGCGGCGTTTGAAGAAGACTCTGATGGAGCACGGCTTAGGTGTGGATTCCTTTCAGGCAGTGCTTGTGACACATGATCATCTTGATCACATCAGACAGCTGGGTTCGTATTGCAAGCATCTGAAAAAGCCTGTATATGCGACCGCCGTGCTGCACGAGGCTCTTTCGCATCACACATTCACAAGGGACTACATCTCGGATTACCGTTGTGTCCTTCCGGATGAAGGTCCTGTCAGGATCAGACTGCGTGGGGATATTCCGGAAGAGGAACTCCCGTTGGTCAGTCATTTTGTGGTGCCGCACGACGCGACCCAGACCGTAGGTTATTTCATCGAGTGGTCAGGGGTAAGGTTCTTCCTGATGACCGATGCCGGCAGGGTGACTGACGAGGCTATTGAATATGCCCGGAAGGCCGACGCGGTTGTCTTCGAGTCGAACTACGATTCCGGAATGCTGATCGGGGGCCCTTACCCACACGAACTCAAGATGCGTATATGTCAAGGCAACGGTCACCTGAGCAACGATGAGTGCGCCTCGGCCATCCGCCGTTTCTGGCATCCCGGCCTCAAGAACATCTTTCTCTGCCATCTAAGTGAGAACAACAACACACCGTCTCTCGCCTTCGACTCCGCCGCCGATGCCCTTAGGTCGATCCGCCTTGACGGTCACCTCACCGCAAAGGAAATCACCAACCTCCAGACCCTTCCCCGCACCCGCGCCTCCCAGATGTTCACCTTGTGATAAACGGCTAAGCCTTCGAAAGACTAATACAGACTCTGGCAATATAATTCAGGAATATGCCTCTTGGTGTTCAGGGTGTGAATATATTTGCGCACCTAAGAAGCTGTTTTGAATTGTTTGAAATGTTCTTAGAGGTGAAAAATCTTCATTTTCTTCCCGCTTCTTCAGTCAGATAGCACCGCTATCTTCCTTGGAAGAAGCGGTCGAAACTGAAGTTTTTCACTCTCAAACCTTCAAACAAACAATTCAAAACAGCTTCTAAGAAAGGAAGATGTTATTGAAGGCGGGATGCGTTTGGCTACTTGATTGATTTGTAATAGATAGGAGTACGGTTGTCTTCGCCGCGGAATATTCCGATGAGGTCGCGGAGAAGGAGGTCGGGGTGTACCACACCACTTTCCCAGAAATCGTTGCCACCCTTGGGGTTGAGGCGGTTGTTGTCGTTCCAGACCACGCTTGCGGAGGTGTCACTGGAGTTCGTGGCGCATCCTTCGGCATTGGAGTATCCTCTGGCCGAGGCGTTTCCCTGAATATCCATCAAGAAGTCGTCGAACAGGGGATTGACGGAAAGGAGTTGTTCCAGAGTCTGGCACCAACCGACATTCATCCAAAGATCCGCTTCCTTTGACAATGAATATGCCGTCTCGACCGAAATCTGGCCCGAGACTGAGCTTCCGGATTTGGCTCCGAGAATCTCCCCGCCGGCATCCTTGAACAGGGTCGTGAGATAACTTTCCTGTCCGGGAATGAACCATTGGTCCTTGTACGGGATGTTGACCAGAATCTTTCTTTGTTTGTGAGTCGTTCCTTTGGAATCCAGTTCAATATTTCTGTTCAGATTACTTTGAACTGAATCACGTAAGTTTATGTAGTTCTCCGAAACGATCTTAAGCACCGAGTCGGCCGCGGCCATATTCCCTGTCAACGCTCCAAAAAGGCGTATGTAGGCGGCTCTGGCCAGAGGGTGTCGCTCAAGATGCTCATTGACAATGAAAGTCTTTATTCCCAGCGACTCAAGTTTCGAGAAGAACTGCGACTTCACAGGGGAGACTGAATATGTCAGGAGCAGGTCCGGCTTCAGGGCCATTATCTTCTCGTAGTCAGGGCTTGCGTCATAACCGATGTCCACCACCGTTCCGTTGCTTAGGCCGGCTGTCACTGAAGAGTCGCAGACATATTCACCGCCCGACACCCCGACAATCACCGAGTCCGCCCCGACGGCATCCAGAAAACCGATGTGGGAAGTGCTCGTAACTATCAATCTGCCAAGAGGTTGACTGATGGATATCGTGTCCCTGCTCCCGTCAAACGGCGAGATCGAGACCAATGAATATCCCCCATCAGCTTCCGGGATTATATTCATAAATTGCGGTTCGATAACGTCCTGCGGCAAGTCTCCGCTGACATTCCGCGCGCATCCGCAGACACTTGCGGCAAACGCGGTGGCCAAGAAAATATATTCGTAGAATCTCATATCATCGCAAATTTAATTGTTTTTTGCTATCTTCGATAGTCTGTTCGGTGGAAATCACTTGCTGATGTCAGGATAATGCCGGATTTTATGAATATGCCGACTTGGCTTTTCTGACAAGATGATTGTGAGGGCAGGAAATGAAATTTGAAAATTTGTAATATTATGGGAAAATATAACTTTGACGAGATGACGATAAGGCGCGGCACGAACTGCGTCAAATGGGATGCGGAGAGTCCGGTCGGGCCGATTTCGGAGGATGTGATTCCGCTTTGGGTGGCGGATATGGACTTCAAGGTGGCTCCGGAGATCGTGAACGTGCTGAAAGATCGTGTGGATCAAGAGATTTTCGGCTACACCCACGTGCCGGATTCCTACTACGAGGCTGCCGTCAACTGGTGGGAGCGCCGCAGAGGGTGGCACACGGAGAAGGATTGGTACCTCTACATTGCAGGGGTGGTTCCGGCGATGTCGGTGGTTGTCAAGGCTTTGACGCAGTACGAGATTGTGGACGGCGAGGTTGTCGAGAAGCCGAACCGTGGACGTGGCCCTCACGGTGAATTGCCGAAGATGATCATCCAGAGTCCGGCGTACAACTGTTTCTTCTCCACCGCGAAGAACAATCTTTGTGAACTCTCAATCAACAAACTGATCTACGACACGGAAGGTGATCAGGCCACTTGGTACATTGATTTCGAGGATCTTGAGAGACGTGCCGCCGACCCGATGGCCAAGGTGCTGCTGTTCTGCAATCCTCACAACCCTTGCGGACGTGTCTGGCCTCGTGAGGACCTTGAGAGGGTAGCCGACATCTGCCGCAGAAACGGTGTGATCGTCATAAGCGACGAGATCCATTGCGAACTGGAAATGCCTGGCTATCACTTCACTCCGATGGCTTCTATCTCACAGGTAGCCCAGGACAATACCGTCACGATGAACTCTCCAAGCAAGTCGTTCAACATCGCCGGTTTGGGAATATCCAACATCATAACCAACAATCCTGACTGGAAGAAAATCATCGACAGGGTAATCAATATCAACGAGTTGTGTGAGGTGAATCCTTTCGGTGTGCTTGCGCTTCAGGCCGCCTACAACGAGGGTGAGCCGTGGCTCAAGGAGCTTAATGAATATCTTTACGGGAATTACCGCACGTTGCTGTCGTTCTTTGAGGAGAACCTTCCGGAGTTCCCTGTCAGCAAACTGGAAGGAACCTACCTTGTGTGGGTGGATGTCAGCGCTTTGAATATGTCCGCTAACGACATAGAGAACAGCCTCTTGCTCAATGAGAAGGTCTGGATCAACTCCGGCGTGATGTACGGCCTTGATGGCTTTATGCGCATCAACATCGCCTGCCCTCGTGCCCGTCTCCAGCAAGGCCTTGACCGCATCGCCAAAGGCTTCCGCCGCTTGATGACATAGTAGGCCCTTGATCTTCCTGATAAAATAACTGGTCGCCGATTTCCCTGAAGGAGTGACTGCACGCTGGACTTCCAGAAGGAAAAACTGGTCGCTGGGCTTGTCGAAGCGATAAAGTATCAGTTAGCCACCGAAAAAAGGCAAAAGTCAAATTTTGCACGTTACCAAAATTTGACTTTTGATTTTTCGGTGACTATTGAGATTATGTACTTGGCATCTCCTGGCCATCACGACCAGCCCTATATTATTGGTTGCCATTGTTCATTGAGGTGTCGCTACTAAACTTTGCTACTGTGGTTCAGTGAAGTGTCACCACAAACCTTAGCCACCCGCGGCTATAAGCGGGAGGGACCCAGCCATAGGCTGGGAGGGACGGAGCGCGAAGCGCGGAGGGTTTGTGGTGACACTTCACTGAACCCTGGCCATCACGAAACGTCGTTTAGAATATTATCTGAAAATCAAGGACTTTGTCTTGGCCGAAAGTACCGGTGATGTTGGTGATGGCATTGTTGCGGGTCGTGAGCGGCTTCCTGTCAGACAACTCTATGGCGATGAGGTCGCCGGTGCGGATGTAGAGTAGCTTTGTGGCTTCAACGATGGCATCCTCGATCATATTCAACGATGGTTGGTCAAAAACAAAAAGGTCATGTTCGTTCCGGAACAGGCGGAAATGACCGTTTTTCTCCAATCTTTCTGGAGGAAACATTGGTGACGGGAGGAAGGAGGTGTGGTCGAGGCAGATGGCCTGGGCGTAGCCTTCCGGGGTGCCGTCAAGCATATTATCCGGGTAGAGGAGGACTCCGAAACCGATTGAGTCGTAGTACCTTGACGCGAATTTCCTCCCGACGCTGCGGCCTGGCTTCAGGATGCGGGCGAAAAGGACGGGGGAATATGTCAACTCGTCCACGAACTCTGGAGGGTAAAAGTCCTCGTTGTCTTTCTCCCACGTTGTGTCCGGGCGAACGGTGATGTGGCCGGATGATGTCTTTACTATTATATTCATAAATCAATTTCCCGCAGGAAATGCCGCATTCCGCCGACAGTTAAAAGAGTTTGCCAGAGAATTTGTCCTTCAGACCGGCTACTGCACTGTCAAACGCTTCACCCTCAAGTGGCTTGCTCATTTCGGCCTCTCTGGCTTTGGCGGCTTCCTTTTTCTCCTTGTCGAACTGCTCCTTCAGGCGTGCGAACTGTCGCTTGGTGTCCATCGTGAACTCACCGTTCTCGATCCAGGCGAAGTAGGCCGGCTCGGTCTCATATACCTCCCTGGCCGTGTGGCCCTTGTGCTTTCCGAAACTGATGGTCGGCTCGTCGTTCTTGCCGAGAATCAGTCTGCCGGCATAGTCAACGGTGCGTGGACGGCCGGCGACTCCGGACAGGAACTCGACATCGTTCTTGAGAACCTGCTCGTGGTACTTTGTCGGAGTCTGGTACATATCCAGTTGGCCCTTAAGCACTTCATATGTAGCCATAGTGTCAGCCTCGGCTGAATGGGCGTTCTCGAAATCCTCTCCGCCGCAATAGAAACGGTATGCGGCCTTGAGGTTGCGTGGCTCCATATAATGGTAGATCGTCTGCACGTCGATCATCTGCTTGGAGTGCAGGTCGATGTCCGTGGCCTCAAGGGTTGCCTTGGCCTTGGCCTTGTTCTCAGGAGTGTTCCTTGGATCCGCAAGCCTGCGCATACAATAGGCACGTACCCTCTCAAGTTCCTCGGACAGCATCGGCAGGTCGAACTTTGTGGAATTATACCCTGCCAGATCACTGTCTCTCAGCCAATCCACGACTTCGGCCGCAATCTCGATGAATTTCTTCTCCTTTGCGACATCCTCATCCTTGATCCCGTTCACCTGACTGGCTTCGGGATTTATCGGATGCTGTTTGCGGAGAGTGTAGTCCCAAGGACAGACCCTCCAGGTCTTCACATCATGGTGTCCGTCAGGGAACACCTTGACAAAACTCAGTTCGACAATGCAGTCATTGACAATATTAAGCCCCGTGCTCTCAATGTCAAAGAAAAGCAGAGGCCTTTCAAGAGAAAGTTCCATAGCTTTGATTCTCCGAAGGTTAAACCATGATAGGCATCAGGATTCCGCAGATCTTTCCGCTCTCATCATCCTCTTCTGAAGGAATGATGAGGGCAGCCCTGCGCGCGTCGGCGAACTTCATCACGACTGTCTCGCAACTCATGTTGGCGAGGATCTCCGTGAGGAATGTTGACTTGAATCCGATGGTCAGCTCGTCACCGCTGTAGTCGCAGTTGATCTTCTCGTAGGCTGCGATGGCGAAACCGAGATCCTGTGCGGTGATCTCCATCTGTCCCGGCTTGAGATCCAGCTTGATGTGGTTGGAAGCCTTGTTGGCGCAGACGGCCACACGCCTTACCGTGTTCAAGAACATCGCCCTGTCGATCTTCAGCACGCTGGAGTTGTTCTGAGGGATCACATCGCGGTACTTAGGGTACTTGCCGACAATCAGCCTGCACACCATGGTAGTCTTCCCGAAGGTGAAGAGGACGGTGCTGGAATCGAACGCGATCTCAACAGTTCCGTCGTCTTTCCCGAGGATGGACTTCAGGACGGCCGCCGGCTTCTTGTGAAGAATGAACGAGCATTTCTCCGGGGTCTTCACTTCCTTGGCCGTGTAGCAGATGAGCTTGTGCGAGTCTGAGGCCACGAGAGTGGTGGATTCCGGTCCGAAATCAAAGAATATTCCGTTCATCGCGGGTCTGATCTCATCGTCGGCGGTCGCATAGATCGTGCTGTTTATGCCTTCTATCAGGCTCTCGGCCGGGAATTCAAGTTTCTCCGCGTCGTCGCTCGTCCCCTTGATCTCAGGATAGTCCTCGGCAGGGAAGAAAGGAAGCACGGAGTTACCGCTTGTCCACTTGCACTCGATTGAGCTGTCGCTGGCGGTGCGGATCGATACAGGCTGGTCAGGAAGTTCCTTGAGAAGGTCGATGATGTGCCTTGCGGGAACGGCGATCCTGCCTTCCTCTTCGGTGGTGTCCACTTCGATTTCAGTCCTGAGGGTGAGCTCCGAATCCGATGCGGTGACCTCAAGGATGTTGCCTTTGAGGTCAAACAGGAAGTTTTCCAGAATCGGAAGCGCGGACTTGGCCGGGATGGCCTTGGAGATGTCCATCAGTCCTTTCAGAAGCTCGGAGCTTGATACGTTGAGTTTCATATTCGTGTGTTTTTTAATTCATTGTTTTCCGGCCGCCGGAGGGTGGCCTCTGTAAAAGGCAAATATACGAATATTCCCTTAATATTATGGCATCATATTTGATTTTTTGCCTAAGGCTTCGGAAACACCATCCGGATGCTTGTGATTGAATATTGATAAATTTAATTAATATGTCAGAAATGAAAAAAGGTTTGTTAACAGTGGTGCTGTCAGTATTGTTCAGCGTGCTGGCGGCATACGGTGTCATCAAGGCGGCCACCGTGAATGATGGAGACAATGTGACAAGAACAGAGAACGGAACGGTCACAAAGACTGTCAATCTGGCACAGTCGGACTATCCGGATCTGACTTACGCCGCGGAGGCTGCGGTTGATGCTGTTGTTTATGTGGAGGTGACGGTGACTCAGCAATATCAGATGACGGATCCGTTCTTCCGTTTCTTCTTCGGGGATGAAGGCCCTCAGACAAGAGAGCAGCAGGGAAGCGGCTCTGGAGTGATCATCCGTCCTGACGGCTATATCGTGACCAACAACCACGTGGTCGCCAACGCGACGAAGGTACAGGTCACCCTGAATAACAACAAGGTATATGACGCCAAGGTCATCGGTACTGACCCGGCTACGGATGTCGCTTTGATAAAGATTGACGCTCAGGGACTTCCGACGCTTCCGTTCGGGGATTCCGACCAGTTGAGGCTCGGTGAGTGGGTTCTGGCCGTGGGCAGTCCTCTTGGCTATCAGCTCAGGTCCACCATCACGGCCGGCATCGTCAGCGCCAAGGGACGTTCGATGGCGCACGATCCTCGTGAGAGAAACAATGGCGGAATCCAGATCGAGTCCTTCATCCAGACCGACGCGGCTGTCAACCCTGGCAACTCCGGTGGCGCCCTTGTCAACAAGACCGGTGAGCTTGTCGGCATCAACACCGCTATTGTTTCACAGACGGGAGCATATTCGGGATATTCATTCGCTGTGCCGGTGAATATTGTGAAGAAGGTTGTAGAAGACTTGATTGACTTTGGGTCAGTGAAGAGAGCCGTTCTTGGAATCGCTATGTCTGATCTCAGCGAAGGTCTTGCCAAGAATCTGAAATATGATTCTGTCGATGATATGTTGAAAAAATTGAAACTTTCTTCTCCGGAAGGCGTATATATCAGAGAGGTTGCGAAAGGCAGCTCCGCTGACAAGGCCGGAATGAAGGAAGGGGATGTGATTGTGGCCATTGACGGAACCGATGTGAAGAGTGGCTCCGCAGTTCAGGTCAAGGTCAATACTTTCCACCCTGGTGACAAGGCTAAGGTCAAGATCATCCGTGACGGCAAGGAGAAGGAACTTGAGGTCACATTCCAGGGCAGCAGCACCGAGAACGGTACTGTGGTCGGTGACGGAGAGATCGCTTTCTTCGGCACGACTCTTAAGGAGGCTTCCAAGGAGACTCTTGCGAAGTTCGGTCTGAAGAAAGGTGTCGAGGTCACATCCGTCGGAAGCGGCAAGATGCTTGAGGCAGGCGCTTCGGATGGAATGGTCATCACCTACGTCAACGATCAGCCGGTCGGCACACCTCAGGATGTTTTGAACATCGCCAAGTCCGCAAAGAGGGCGGTTTATATCGAAGGTGTCACAGCCAACGGTAGAAAAGCCTTCTTCGGATTCAGTAAAGAGTAGTTGATGAAGGTTATAGGATAGTGTTTCCCTGACGGAAACGGCTCCGCGCCTTCCGTCAGGGAAATTTGTGTATTACAAGATATGAGGCAATTAAAGATTACAAAGTCAATCACCAACCGCGAGAGCGCGTCCCTGGACAAGTACCTCCAGGAGATCGGCCGCGAGGAGTTGGTGTCTCCGGAAGAGGAGGTAGAGCTTTCCCAGAGAATCCGCAAGGGTGACCAGAAAGCTTTGGAGAAACTCACAAGGGCCAACCTTAGATTTGTGGTTTCTGTTGCGAAGCAGTATCAGAATCAAGGTCTTAGTCTTCCGGATTTGATCAACGAAGGCAATCTCGGCCTGATCAAGGCCGCCGAGAAGTTCGACGAGACAAGAGGCTTCAAGTTCATTTCATACGCTGTGTGGTGGATCCGTCAGTCAATCCTTCAGGCTCTTGCCGAGCAGTCCAGGATCGTCAGGCTTCCGCTCAACCAGGTCGGTTCCCTGAACAAGATCAACAAGGCCCTCTCACAGTTCGAGCAGAAGAACGAGAGAAGCCCTTCCAATGAGGAACTCTCCGAGATGATAGACATCCCGCAGGACAAGATCTCCGACACCCTCAGGGTGTCCGGAAGGCATGTGTCTGTGGATGCCCCGTTCGTAGAGGGCGAGGACAACAGCCTTCTGGATGTGATTCCTAACGACGACTCGCCGATGGCCGACAGAGGCCTTGTGAACGAGTCCCTCAGCACCGAGATCGAAAGGTCTCTACAGATCCTGACGACCCGTGAGCGCGAGATCATCAAGTCGTTCTTCGGCATCGGTTGTCAGGAGATGACCCTTGAGGAGATCGGCGAGAGGCTTGACCTCACAAGAGAGAGAGTCCGCCAGATCAAGGAGAAGGCGATCCGCAAGCTAAAGAAACCATCCGCAAGCAAACTTCTTAAAACCTATCTCGGTTAATGACCCCGGAACTTTTTATCGCCTCTAAGGCTTCAGAAGCCATCAAGGCACTCTATAACGCCGACATCGAACCGTCGGCGCTTCAGGTCTCCGTCACAAGGAAGGAATTCACCGGAGACTTCACGCTCGTCGTCTTCCCGCTCCTGCGTCTGTCGCACTCCACTCCGGAGAACACGGGCAATGCCATCGGAGAATGGCTGAAGGCGAACGTACCGGAAATCTCTGAATATAACTGCGTCAAAGGTTTCCTTAACCTTCTGTTCTCCAATCTCTTCTGGAACGAACTTTTCGGAGAGATCGTGGCCGACAAGGACTTCGGTGACCTGCCGACGACCGGCAAGAACATCATGGTCGAGTTCTCGTCGCCGAACACCAACAAGCCTCTGCACCTCGGCCACATCAGGAACAACCTTCTGGGTGACTCGGTGTCAAGGCTTCTGAAGGCCAGCGGCAACAACGTGATCAAGACCACCCTTGTCAACGACAGGGGAGTCCACATCTGCAAGTCCATGCTTGCATGGCTGAAGGTCGGCAACGGCGCGACTCCGGAGTCCACGGGGATCAAGGGCGACCATCTTGTCGGGGATATGTACGTGGCTTTCAACGACATCTACAAGAAGGAAGTCGAGGAGTTGATTGCCGGGGGAATGGACGAGGAGACCGCCAAGAAGGAGGCCCCTTGCCTCAAGGAAGCCCATGAGATGCTCCAAAAATGGGAGGCCGGCGACAAGGAGGTCCGCGACCTTTGGGCCAGGATGAACGGCTGGGTGCTCAAGGGCTTCGACGAGTCCTACAAGGCTCTCGGAATCACTTTCGACAAGGTTTACTACGAGTCCCAGACCTATCTTCTTGGTAAGGAGTTGGTTCAGAAGGGACTGGATATGGGCGTGTTCGTGAAGGATCCGGACGGCTCCGTCTGGTGCGACCTCACGGCCGACGGACTTGACAGGAAACTGCTCATCCGTTCTGACGGAACGTCGGTTTACATCACCCAGGATCTGGGAACGGCCGAAAGGCGTTTCGCTGAATATCACCTTGACTCTCACGTCTATGTGGTCGGCAATGAGCAGAACTACCACTTCCAGGTGTTGAAACTGATCCTCAAGAAGTTGGGATTCGAATGGTCCGACAACATATTCCATCTTTCCTACGGAATGGTCGAGCTGCCTGAGGGCAAGATGAAATCCCGTGAGGGAACCGTTGTGGATGCAGATGACCTCATCCAGAAGATGTACGAGGAGGCCCGCGCGACCTCTGACGAGTCCGGAAAGCTGGCCGACATGAGTGAGGAGGACAAGGCGAAGCTCTATCATATGATAGGTCTTGGTGCCCTTAAGTACTTCATCATCAAGGTTGATCCGAAGAAAACGATGCTCTTCAACCCGAAGGAGTCCATCGACTTCAACGGCAACACCGGCCCGTTCATCCAATATACCCACGCGCGAATCCGCTCCATCCTGCGCAAGGCCGCGGAGAAAGGCATTGAATATTCCGCCTCTCCTCTGCCGAAGGTTGAGCTCAGCGCCAAGGAGATCCGTTTGATAAAGCTGCTGAACACATTCCCGGCCAAGATCGCCGAAGGCGCGCAGGCATATTCACCGGCCGTCATCGCCAACTATGCCTACGACCTCGCCAAGGAGTTCAACCAGTACTATCACGACACTCCGATCCTGAAGGAGGAGAACGAGGATGTGCTCAAGATGCGTCTGGTGCTGATCGACACGCTTTCCGCTGTCCTTCGCAAGGCGATGGGCATCCTCGGAATCGAACTGCCTGAGAGAATGTAGGAATATTTCCGATGTCCGAAACGGATTATATGTTCCCGACCTCCAAAAAGGAGGTTGAAGCCTTAGGGTGGGACTACATCGACATCATCCTTTTCACGGGTGATGCCTTTGTGGACCACCCTTCTTTCGGCACGGCCTGCATAGCCCGCTGGCTTCAGCATTTCGGCTACCGGGTCGCTGTCGTTCCGCAGCCTAACTGGAGGGATGACCTCAGGGATTTTAAGAAGTTAGGCGCTCCGAGGCTCTATTTCGGAGTGAACGCCGGTGCTATGGATTCGATGGTGAACCACTACACTGCCGGCAAGCGTCTACGTCACGATGACGCCTACACGCCGGAAGGCAAGGCCGGACAGAGGCCGGATTATGCGGTCAGTGTCTATACGAACATATTAAAAAAACTCTATCCCGATGTTCCGGTCATCATCGGGGGAGTCGAGGCTTCGCTCCGTCGGCTTACCCATTATGACTATTGGAAAGATGAACTTGTTCCGTCCATATTGCAGTGGTGCAAGGCTGACTACCTTTGCTACGGGATGGGGGAGAAGCCGATGATCGAGCTGACGAGAGCCATAGAGGCGCAGAGGAATATTCACGAAATCCATAGGATCCCGCAGATCGCCTTTCTGATGAGCGGAAAGTGGAAGGTCAAGGAGCCGTTGGTGCTTCATTCGTTCGAGGAGTGCAAGAAGGATAAGAAGGCGTTCGCCGAGAACTTTCATCTGATTGAGACTCACGCCAATATGATGCATCCGGCGACGATCATCGAGCCTGTCGGGAATGGTTATGTGCAGATCAATCCGCCATATTCACCGTCCACTACCGAGGAGATGGATTCGTTCTGGGACCTGCCTTTCACCAAGTTGCCGCATCCGCGCTACAAGGGGAAGAGGATCCCGGCCTATGACATGATCAAGGATTCCATCATCACTCACCGAGGGTGCTTCGGAGGATGTAATTTCTGCACCATCGCCGCGCATCAGGGTAAGTTCATCCAGTCCCGTTCGCAGGAGTCCATAGTCGCTGAGGTTAAGAAATTGGCCAAGATGCCAGGCTTTGCGGGGAATATCTCCGATCTCGGGGCCCCTACGGCCAATATGTATATGATGCGTGGCAAGAACCCGGACCTTTGCGACAAATGCCGCAGGAAATCCTGTCTGTTTCCGGCTCCGTGTCCGAATATGAACCGCTCTCACAAACAGGTGCTTGAGTTGTACCGGAAGGTCGATGCCGTGCCGGGAATACGCCATTCCTACATCGGCAGCGGGATCCGTTACGATTTGTTCCTCGATGAGAAAGGCTTTGTGGACGAGACATCCAAGCCTTACCTCAAGACTTTGATTCTTGACCACACTTCCGGCCGAATGAAAGTCGCTCCGGAACACACGGAGGACAAGGTTCTTCAGTACATCGCCAAGCCTTCGTTCAAACTGTTCGAGAGACTCCGCTATGAGTTTGACAAGATCTGCGCCCAGAACGGACGGCGCACCGGAATCGTTCCATATTTCATCTCCTCGCACCCAGGCTGCACGATGAAGGATATGGAGAACCTGTCCAAAAATCCTGCTTTGAAAGGAATATATATGGATCAGGTGCAGGATTTCACACCGACTCCGATGACCACCTCATCCGTGATGTACTACACCGGAATCGATCCTCGAACGATGAAGCCGGTCTTCGTGGAGCGTGATCCGGAGAAGAAGAAGAGGCAGAAATCATTTTTTTTCAGAAAATAGTTCGCGGATTGCTTCTCAATTCGGAAAAATGTCTTAATATTGCACCCGAAAACTTTATTTGGTTTATATGAGTATGGCACCAGATCAGAAGAAAAGACACGTGGTAAGCTACGAGAATATGTCCGAAGCGCTTGCCGCAGCGTTCAATGAGAAATATCCAAGAGGTTTCAGCGACTATCTCCCTGACCTTGTCAAGTATCCAAAACCTGACGGCACCAGTTTCTATGCTGTTACCGTCGAGACGGATGATTCCATCAACCTTGTGAAGATCAAGGTGAAAACCGATGATGCCGAGGCTCTTGAGAGATGGCTTGAGGGAGAGGAGGACGCCGAGAACGAGGATGTTGCAGGATCTTCAGCTGACGCTCCGGCCGACACCACCCTTCCGGATGACAACATCTCTCAATACGGCGGAGATGACGATTCCGCTGAATAGTCAGGAATATAGTTTATAACAATTCAAGGCCTGGATTCCAGTAGGATTTCAGGCCATTTCTGTATCCTTTCCCTTATCATCTCTTCCCATTCTCGCCAGGCGTGTTTCCCCATTAAAACCGCCCGTGGAGGATTTACACGTCCGCCACAAGCGTTTTTCACTATTAATCACGCTCGTAGCGTGCAAATCATTCTTCCACAGGCGCCCTTCGCCGTTAATCTTGCTTCTGGAGAACCGCTTTAGCGATACGTTTAATCATCCAAAGAGCTTTTTCAATATGTCGTACTCAATCCGCACTTTTCTTGAAATCCTTTTTGTGTCAAGTCTGTATTTCTTTTTGAGAACGATAGCCAATCGGCATCTATCATCTACTCCTAAATCTAAAATTGAATCAACCTTATATTCATCCTTTATGAGTTTCTTGATGATCATATTCACCTCCTCTTCGGACAGATTGACACTCTCTCCAAGGCCTTCCGAAATATTAACGTAAGCATCTATGTCCCTTATTATCCTGTGGCAATAGTTCCAAGATGACTTCAGAACTTTGTCAACCTTGCCTTTGACCACATATGATTCAGGAAGAATAAAGCCTAACTCCCTGTTAAAATAGTATCGGTCTGGAAGTTTGATCCTTGTCTTGAATGTGTCTCTGCAAAACTTATCGGTAAGATCCTTGAGCTGGACTTTGTCAAACAATCTGTTTATCTCGCTGAAAACCAAATTCCCGGATCCCCAAAGATAGCCTGATGCTGTCAGGTTCGAGCAGGCCTTGAACGGATTCCTTGCGATATAGACAATCGTGTCGGCAAGTTGTCTTTCGTCCTCTACTCGTACAAGCTTGAATCCATAATTTTCGGGAAGAGGTTTATGACCATCTGCGACAAGTCTGGCATTGAGACGCTTTTTGACGTAAAAGAAGAAGTTGACAAGGTCGTTTCCAGTCGCCGACGCGAGAATATGTCCGTGATTGACCATCAGGTTGAAGATAAGGATTGATATTCTATGAATATATTGCCCGATCGCAATTATGTTCATTCCATTGGCGTACTCTTCCTCATCATTGAACAGCTGTCCTGTCTCGATGGCGTCGAACACCATGTGGTAGTACCATTTGGGCCACGTGCGATACTCTTTCCAAAGCTCATTTCTTTGTCTCTTGTTCATACCTTTTTTTGCCTAAAATAGCACTTTATTCATTATCTAATGTTCAGAAACATAAATATTTACATAAAGAAACATAAATTTATGTTTCTTTGCATTCCCTCCTTTATAAATATTTTTTTTCACTATTGAATATCATTGATTTACGCATCAATCTTTCTAAATCAAGTTATCATCATTCAACCTTGGCTGAAAGGTAATTATGCGCTGTCCCCAATCTTTTCTCACGTCTTAACGTAATATCCTATTCTATTCTATTCTATCCACACATCAATTCGCGTTGCCTTACCCTAAACCAATTTTCTGAGGTAAAGTATAACGGACTTATGCACTCTATGCTTGCCAGATCATGGTAAGGCAATGTAGGATGATGCCTATTATCAGGCACAAGCCTAAAGTGCATAGTTACGAAGTATAATTTACCAAACTGAAATCGTAACTATGTTTATGTACGAATTGAAGGTTATAGCATTTTCTTACAGGCGTGATTTTGCTCAGATTACGCTTTTGGGCGGACGGTTGTTTCTACACGAGCGTGAATGCGCCGAGATTACGCTTTTGGGCGGACGGTTGTTTCTACACGAGCGTGAATCTGCCGAAATGTCGCTTTTAGAGTGCGACGTTTCTTTTGAGACGTGAATTTGCAGGATCATGACTTCGCCCATGGCTTATATGTGGGGTGTTTTCGTTACATTTGCATTCGTTTATCATGCGTTAAACAATAAGGGTAATAATACGAGTTGGCTATAAAATACTGTAGGGCATTAGAAACTGTTTAAATTTCAGTCGCATAATTTGTTATACATGAGTCGGCAGAAGGCGGGCTGAACCTTCGCCTCGCCCGTATCGAATAGAACTCGTGATCAATGGCAATTCTTCGAAAGTTTTCCAACCACGAGAAAGAGCGCTCCACAATACATCGGAGTGGCAGCACGGAGAATTTCTTCGGAGACTCGTCCGGATGGAGAACAACGGTAAACTCCGCACCGAGCTTTTGGCGTACGGTATCGGCCAATTTCCGTCCTTTGTATCCGCCGTCCGCCAGAGCATCTTTTCCAATCGGGGAAGCAGCCCTTCATCTTGTCAATAACGCCATCCGCACCGACACTGTCATGGACATTCGCCTCGTGAACCACCACGCTCATAGGAAGCCCAAGTGTCAAACACAATATGTTCCTTGCGCCCTTTAATCCTCTTGTCGCCGTCGATCCCACGATCGGTGTCAACATGATGGGAGGACTTGACGCTTCTGGAATCAATGATGCCGAGACCGGGGGGTCCTCCCGCCCATCAGCTTGCGGACCATCCGATGGAGAGTATCCATCAGTTCCTCAAACACGCCTTCATGTTTCCACTTGCTGAAGTAGTAGAAGACGGTATTGTAGGGCGGAAAATCCTTGGGCAGCATACGCCACTGGCAGCCTGTCTTCAATATATGCATGATGGCATTCATGATGTCTCTGAGAGGGTACTTTCGTTTCTGCGTTGCGGATCAAGAATATTTTCGGTAACTTGCCACTGTTTATCAGTAAGGTTGGTCGGATATTGGCTCGTGGCTCTAATTGATTGATGCTTATAAAGCTACGAATAATAATCCAATCAACCTGCTGGTTTCAAATTATTTACGCGTTTATGTAGCAACTTTTTTCAATAAATTTTAAACAGCATCTTAGTAAGCGTTTAAAAAAAGTTGAACTAAATTTTGTGTCAGATTTATGAGGATAGATTTCTTTTGGAAGAAGGAGTGTGCCGGTGGTACACTACTGATGAGAAAAGACATATTGACCGAAAAGACAATCAAAGATCACCAAGATCTTTTTAAGGAATACTTAGATTGCTAGAATGTTGTGATGATTAATTATATTCATAAGATATTGACAAAAGCGCTTCTTTTGGCGTTTTCCCTTGGCTTCGTCGGATGTTCTGGAGGCTTTACAATCAGGAACTTGAGGGATGGGGATCTGCTTTTTGTCGTCAATGGAAACGGAAGCAACATCACTAGTGTGACGGACGGTGTGGATGGCTTGGGAATAGATCATGTGGCGGTTTTCTCGCAAGGAAACGTCATTGAGGCTATTCCGAAATATGGGGTTGTGGAAAATCCGTTGGATAGTTTTTTGGTCAAGTTAAGTGACGGGGAGTTCGTGCTTGTTGGCAGGGTCGAAGGATTGGATGTTGAGACAAGTGTGACGAATGCGAGAAAGTTTCTCGGCAAACCCTACGATGACATATTCATGCCGAGTGACAGTGCGATATACTGTTCAGAGCTTGTGCAGAAGTCTTTTGTTTTCAAAGGGAAATGTGGCCTGAATATGAAAGATAAAGTTGTCGGAACTCGGTCTGGCAGGGCTGATAAGTGTGCTATGGATGAGGTTAAGGATGAAGTTAAGGATGAAGTTAAGGAAGAGGTCAAGCCTGGAGATGACGCAAAAGTAAGCACTTCTGGAATCGGTTCTAAACAATTAGTGTTCGGCACGATTCCGATGTCCTTTCACGACAGCGCCGGAAGGGTGACTGAATTCTGGACAAAATTCTATGAGGTGCGTGGGTTGACGGTTCCTGAGGGAGAGCCCGGGACGAACCCCGGCCAGCTTTCCCGTGACCCTAATGTCAGGATTCTTGGTTATTTACAGTAATTTGGCTAGATTGTCGTAATACTGCTTGCTGACGGGAATATGCCCGACTCCGTCGCGGATGAACTCCGTGTAGATGACACCGTCCTTGTCTCTGCTCAGTACCTTGATGTGGCGAGGATTGACGTAATATGACCTGTGGCAGCGCACGAATCCGTGCTTGAGGGCGTCAGTCTCAAGGCTTTTCATCGAGTTCCTCAGCTGGTATGTCTTGACACGGTCGTTCTCCAGATAGTGGATGTTGATATAATTGGCTTCCGCGCTGACATAAAGCACGGCCGAAGGGTCTATCGTCAGTTTCAGCCTTTTGTGCTCATCGTAGAACTTTACCAGAGACTCCTCCGGAGCCTGCCCGGCGTTGGCCAGATCGTAGTTCTTGTTGGATATGATCCTCAGCAGAATGCAGAGCAGGTATGGATAGACCAGCGTCAGGCACACGACTTCAAAACAGTAGGAAAGTGCCGTGAAATATGGCATACCTCCGGCTTTCTTGTAGAACAGCGAGGTGTAGAGCGCGAAGAAGAACGACGTTACCAGCACTTCTCCGAAGCACCAGACCGCATAATGCCACCATCTGAAAGGAATATACTTGTAGAGGAACGAGAAAACAAGCCGTGTCAGGGCCAGTACACCGATCATAATGCAGGACAGCATCAGCAGATGGAATGTCCACGATTTCCCTCCGATGTCGTAAAAATCCGACAAAGAGAACGGATTATAGACAAAGCAAAACACGAAGAAGAACAGCGGCATCAGCACCGCGTATTTTACTTGGCTGGCGTAGCCTTTCGAGACCCTCAATGGTGTGTTCATAGCCTTAAAACTTGTCCCAATCCCGTCAAAACCGTCCCGTAATATGCCGGGACGAAATTCCCGAGTCTGGATTTTCGTCCCTAAAATACTGCAATTTTTCCGCCAAACAAGGGTTTTGTGACATTTTTCATACCTCTGAAAACACTTTCTTCGTCACAAGGAGCAAATACGGTACTTTTGCAGACGAGAAATCAAACACAATGATTATGGAACAGATCATAAACACTTTTGAATATTCCGTGGCTCCGGAGAACATAGACTATCAGGGTCAAGCCACCGTGCCTTCCCTCTGTGGCAGCATCATCAACGCGATCGGACAGAACATCCGCAAGGAAGGCTGCGGAATCGATGTGATGAGAAAAGCGGGGCGTTCGTGGGTCCTGCTCCGCTCGGCTTTCGAGATAGATGACCGGCCAAGCCTTTACGACAACTATAACGTCAAGGTTTGGCCGGTGAAAGGCAAAGGTCTTACATATAACAGATGCGTCAAGTTGACGGACGCGGAAGGAGAGGAGATCGGCCGAGGGACAACTGAGTGGTGCGTGATCGACATACACACCAGAAAGCCGATTTTCCCTGAGCTCGGGCTTACGGACGTGGATATTCCTATTCCTTGCAAAAGTCCAAGGCGTATAATCGATTTCCTGCCGGATTTCATCAAGCACAAGGAGGTCGGTTACAGTGAGTGTGACTTCAACGGGCATCTGAACAACACCCATTACATAGAGATGTTCTATAACCTCCTGCCGGAGAGCGTGTTGTCAAGCGGGCTGTTCACCAGGATAGACATCAATTTCCGGCGTGAGGTTCATCGCGGCGATGATGTGTCGTTCGGAATCCGCAAGGCCAGTGACGAGGAGTACCTCTTTATGGCAAAAACGGGAGACGCGACACTTTGCCACGCCTCCCTGCAAGCCCTTTAGCGGTCACTTCGACAGGCTGAAATTAATTGACCCTCTGAACCGAAGCGGATCTTCCGATCGATTTAATCATCACACCAAGATCCTTAGGAGCCTTGTAGTTGATGCTGGACACACCGGTCGCGTCCTCGATCATTATGGAACGGGTTACGTTCACACTGCAATTCGCCGTTCCGGATGTCTCAAGGATAGCGTTCTCGGTCTCGGCGTCCATAGCCTTTACCTTAGATACTCCTGAAGCGTCAACCTCCAGTGTGCCGACTTTCCCGTTCAGGTTGACCTCGCTTGTCCCGGATGCGTCAAGTTCGACTTTACCGAACTTCCCGTCAATATTGGTCTTGGTGGCTCCACTGATGTCAACCTCAAGTTTGTCGGCGTTGATCTGGAAACTGGTTTTGGACGTTCCGGATAGATCGAGTTCAGCCTTTTCGGGAAAGTTTCCGGACAACTTGCAGGTGCACACTCCACTGATCTCAGCGTCCAACTTCCTTGCATTGACACTCAGTGATTTGATCTTGCTTGCCCCGCTGATGTCCAACGAAAGCTCCTCGTCCCCAAGATCAAAAGTGTCATCGCATTTCAAGCTTGTGATTCCTGACATATCCAACTTTCTTAGTTCTGGCATCGCGATTTCTGCCTTGCACGTCCAGTTTCCCAACTTTTTCTGAAGATTTGCCGGAATATTCTTGTTCCACCCGATCTTCAGAATACCGTGATTGACATACACTTGAAGATATTCCTGAAGCACGTTCGGCAGAGTGATCTCCACTTTGTACGAGTCTGATTTGACAAGGTTGACCTCGACTATCCCGCTTAATTCCAACCCGCTGAAATCATTGCAGTTGAATTTACAAGTGGTGTATTCCGCATCAACCTTTGAGGTTGTTGTCAGATACATTGATTCGGCCGGATACCCCACGGGGGCGGTGAAGCCGGTCGCGGTGAACATTGCGAGCGCGGCGGCTCCGATAAACATAAACTTTTTCATAACTCTTTTATTTTGTTGATTTTATCTAATCCATTAAGTAGCTCTCCATAGTATTCCTTCAGAATATGCGCCTTGGTCTTGTCGTCAAGCTCATCCGGCAGCTGGTCAATCATCGCCACATTCTCATTGGTGATGCTTCCCACCGTCGTCTCCCACCTCTCATCCAGATCCTTTGTGAATATCTCTTCGTACATCACCGCGATTTTCTCTGAATATGCCATATACACCGCGACAGGGTCATCAGCCACTCCGGCGAACCAATCAACCTCACCTTCTGCCGGGCGGTCTATGAATATCACAGCGGCCACAATGGCTGCCGCCACGGCTGTAATCGCACTGAATATGCCCGTGAACAGCCTCTTCCGATGGCAGGTCTTGCGTCTGGAGTCCAGCATCGCGTCCAGTCTTGCCTCGAACCGGGCCTCGTGTCCGGCCGGCAGTTCCTGATCATTCAGGATCTCCGGATTATTGTCGATATATTCTTTAAAGTCTGTCATATTCATATTTCTTTAATTTTTCGGCCAGTTTCACCCTGCCTCTTGAGTACTGCGTCCTGATAGTGCCTTCCCGTTCTCCTGTCAGGTTGGCGATCTCCTCGTAGTCAAGGCCTTCCAGAAGCACAAGGTTCATGACCAGCCTGTAGTTGTCCGGCAATTCCTCGATGGCCTTGCGTACTTGGGAGACGGCGGCCATAGTCCCGGGAAGCTCGAACGGAGTGTCGCTGTCATATTCAGAAGCGTCGGCGGCATATTCATCAAGGAAGAGTCTCTCGCGCTTTTTCCGTCTGACTGCGTCGATGGATTTCCTGATGCAGGTGCGGCTGAGCCACATCGCCACTTGCGCCTGATCTTTGGGAGCGATGTCGGATGAGATGAACTTGAGGATGGTGTCCTGCATGATCTCCTCGGCCTCGCCGCTGTCGCGGACTATCCGCAGGCTGGTGTTGTATAGCCTCCGGGCGTGCGCCTTGTAGAATGTTATGGACTCTTCTCTTGTCATCGTTTCTTTTTCGTTTCACAATATAAACGAATATTTCCGTTGATTGTTACAGAAAATTTCAAAAAAAGCCCGGAGTCTCCCGACCGCGGGCCTTTTTCATTTCATTTGGCTTAAAAGATTCTTGTTTTGTGACGATAATCACTATCCGACCGCAAAGTTACCGCCAGACGCCTTCTCTCACAATACCAACATGTAGGTAAACTGTCTGGTCCCTATCGTGAATCGTAGGTACCGGACTTGGAAGTCAATATTATTTTGTAAATTTGTTGTTTTGAAAACGTAAGCAAGCATGAACTTCAGTGGAATAATCGTCGGTGCGGCGACCTTTCTTATAATAGGGATATGTCATCCTATTGTCATCAAAATGGAATATCATTGGGGCAAGGGCAGCTGGTGGATCCTGCTCGTGGCAGGACTGGCCTTTTCCGCCGCTTCGATATTCGTGAATCATGAAGTCGCGTCCACAGTTCTTGGCGCCGCCGCCTTTTCCTGCTTCTGGGGCATCCTGGAGGTTTTCGAGCAGGAAAAACGCGTGTTGAAGGGGTGGTTCCCTGAGAATCCGGCCCGCCATGATTACTATGAGAGGATCCGCAAGTCAGGTAACTGAGCCTGTCGAAGTGACAAATCAATCCAACAAGTAAAAACAAATTTAAGAATATTATGAATTTCAAACCATTGCCATTACTGGCGATTGCCGCTCTCCTGTCTGGAGTGACAGAAGCGTCGGCTCAGAAGAAAGAGATGGACCACAGTGTCTATGATTCGTGGCAGAGCGTTTCGGACATCCAGAAAAGTGATGACGGCAACGTTCTGGTCTGGTGCGTCAACCCTCAGGAAGGGGACGGAACCCTTTATGTCAGGAATATGACCCCGGGGCGGAAAGGCAAGCCGGAATGCCGTGAGATCAGCATACCTCGTGGATCGCAGCCGTCCCTTGACCCTAAGGGCAAGTGGCTTTACCTGCGCGTCAAGCCTCAGTTCGCCAAGACACGTCAGGAAAAGATCGACAAGAAGAAGGCTGGGGATATGACGAAGGACACACTCGCCGCCGTTGATCTCACGACTATGACCGTCAAGAAATACGGCCGTGTGGATTCCTACACTACAGGCGCCCTGGCCAAGCCTTACGTTGCCTATAAGTCCACCTGGAAGCACTACAAGGACACTTCGGACAAGAAGGGCACAGACAAGTCCGGGCTCATCATCCTTAACCCGGCCACAGACAGGAAGGACACTCTCAAGTACATCGATGCCTATTCGTTCAACCAGGACGGCACCGTGCTTCTGATGACCTCGAAGAAGGACAAGAAAGATTCGCTTTCCGTCACGGCTGTGATGATCGCGCACGCTCCCGCTTGTCTTGACACTTTGGCCAAAGGGGCTGAGTCCTACAGCCGCCTGACTTTGAACGACGCTGAGGACCAGCTGGTTTTCCTCGGTTCCAAGGACAAGAGCAAGAACCGCAACAAGTGCCAGGCCCTCTACCTGACAAGCATTCAAGCGATCAAGACAGGAAAGACGGTTCGACAGGCTCACCGACCGGTTGTGGAGGCTACAGACAGCACGACCGTCATCAGCAAGGACGGCAGATGGGCATATTCAACAAAAGAGATCATCGCCGAGGGAACGAAGGTTGAAGGCACCCCGGGTTGGACTCTTAACGAGAACACAGAGTTTTACTTTACACCTGATGGGAAACGTCTCTTCCTCGGAATCGGCGCGATCCGTCCTCCTAAGGACACCACGATCGTGGACTTCGAGACCGCACAGCTGGACATCTGGAACTGGGACGCGGTCTATACTCCTCCGCAGCAGAGGCTTAATGTGAACAAGACTCTCAAGAAGACATATTCAGCCACCATCGATCTCGCCGAGCCGGGAAGGATCGTGCCGTTGACCACCTCTAAGTTCGCCGGCATCCGCCTGATGAACGGTGGACTCTCCGAATGGGTGCTTGCCAGCGATAACGCTAAGTATGCCCGCACCACTGTCTGGGACTATAACAACCGTTACGACTTCACCCTTGTGAATGTCAAGGACGGTTCCAGGAAGGTTGTCGCGGAGGGGCTTGACGTCGGACGTTTCGACATGTCGCCGAGCGGGAAGTACCTTGTCTGGTTCGACAACGACGAGATGAACTGGTTCACCTACAATACCCAGACCGGTGAGAAGGTCAACCTTACCGCCCGGACAGGCGTTCCGTTCTACGATGAGGAGGACGATCATCCGACCGCCGCGCCGGCGCACGAGTTCTCTCCGAAATGGTTCAAGGACGAGGACGCCGTGCTGATCATAGACCGCTATGACATCTGGAAGTTCGCTCCTGACGGCTCGTCAGCTGTCAACCTTACAGGGGGAGTGGGCCGTCAGACCCACAACCGCTTCAAGATCATGGATCCGAAACCGGACACCAGGAAGCCTAACGCACGCCGTTGCGGAGTGGCCAGGCCGCTCGATCCTAAGCAGACTGTCTATCTCAGTGTGTTCAACGAGGAAAGCCAGGAGAATGGATTCGGCCGTGTTAACCTTGCCAAGCCGGCAAAGACTCTTGAGTATTTCACTGACACAGTCAGCTTCAAGTATGTAGCCGGAACCATGACCACTGACAGGCTTTTCTATCAGAAGGGCAACTTCCGCAACTGCTATGACCTTTATTATACTGACGACAATTTCAAGACATCCACAAAGGTCTCTGCAATCAACCCTCAGATGGCGGACTACCGTTGGGGGCGCGCCGAGCTTTTCCACTGGAACGCCTACGACGGCACACCGCTCAAGGGCCTTGTCTTCGTTCCTGACGGAGTGAAGGAAGGCGAGAAGCTTCCGGTGATGATCTATTTCTACGAGAAGAACGCCAACAATCTCTATTCGTTCTGGACACCTGCCCCTTCACGCTCGATCGTGAATATTCCTTTCTACACCTCAAGAGGCTACATAGTCTTCGTTCCGGACATAGTATATAAGGTAGGACACCCTGGCGAGAGCGCCTACAACTGCATCTGCGCCGGAGCCGAGGCCCTTTGCGAGAAATATTCCATCGCCGACAAGAGCAGGATGGCGATCCAGGGCCAGAGCTGGGGCGGCTACCAGACAGCCTGGCTCATAACACGTACGAATATGTTCGCGGCGGCAGGTTCCGGAGCACCGGTCGGGAATATGACATCGGCCTACGGTGGCATCCGTTGGGGCTCGGGCATCACCCGCGCCGGCCAGTATGAGCACGGTCAGAGCAGGATCGGCAAGAGCATGTGGGAGCCGGGGGCGCTTGACCTTTACATCGAGAACTCTCCTGTGTTCCACGTCGATAAGGTGCAGACTCCTGTCCTCATCATGCACAACGACGCGGACGGCGCTGTTCCGTGGTACCAGGGCATCGAGTTCTTCTCGGATCTCCGCAGGCTCGACAAGCCGGCATGGCTGCTCCAGTACAACAAGGAAGCCCACAACCTCGTTCAGAGGCGCAATTGCAAGGATCTCTCCGTGAGGCTGCAGCAGTTCTTCGACCACTACCTCAAGGGAGCCCCGATGCCGGTCTGGATGAAGACCGGTGTCCCGTACGAGTCCAAGGGCGAGTACAGCGGCTTCGAGAATGCTGAATAAATGACAGGAATCATGACAAAACTAGCGATATTCGATCTGGACGGCACCCTTTTGGACACCGTCAAAGATTTAGGCAACGCCACCAACCACGCCCTGACCGAGTGCGGCTTTCCGACCCATCCCATCGAGGCCTACTACCAGATGGTAGGCCGCGGCATCTACAACCTCTTCCGCGCCGCCGTCCCCGCCGGACAGTCCACGGAAGAAGTTGTCCAAAGGATGGCCTCCATATTCATTCCTTACTACGATGCCCACAAATGCGACTTCACAAGACCGTATGACGGCATTCCCGGAATGCTGAAGACCATCACCGCCGCAGGGGTGCGCCTCGCCGTGGCCTCCAACAAGTACCAGGACGGCGCGGAAAAGCTGGTCCACCACTTTTTCGGTGAATATGACTTCGTGAGGATCCTGGGCCAGCGCGAAGGCCAGCCCATCAAGCCCGATCCGGCCATAGTGGATCAGGTCCTCGCCGAGGTTCCGTCCGTCACCAAGTCCGAGACCGTCTATGTGGGCGACTCCAATGTGGACATGCAGACCGGCCTGAACGCCGGGGTCAGGACTGTGGGTGTGAGCTGGGGTTTCAGAACCCGTGAGGAACTCGCAGCCTACTCTCCTTCCGCCATAGTTGACACCCCGGAGGAACTCTCCCGTGTGATCCTCGGAGCCTGACTGGTTCATTTTGGTCCATTTACACCGGTGAAATTGGACAGCATTTGATTGGATAGATTAATAATTCATTGATTATCAATCTATTAAGTAATAATGGGGGGGGGGAGGCATCGCCTGCGAGGGAATAAAATACTTATTCAGTATGTAGTTTTTTATTCGGGGAAGTGTTATATTTGTGCTTCATAAGCAGGTTACGAATGACACTCTTGGATTGGAGTTCTTCGAGATCAGGTATGAAGATGCTGACAACCGTAGGGCTTACCCTTGCTCATAGGCTGAGGGGATAATTTTCGTATTCATTTTGTAACTGCTTATGCATCTTGTTTTTAACCAATGACACAATTGGCTTTTGATGGGTCTAATCCATTAGATGACATCAGACTTGCGTATAGTTCGATTCTTAATTGGTATGCGCTTCGCATTTTTTACAATCGGATTGAACCGCTGAGACAAACCTTGGACGTTGCCGCGATCCGCTATTTCTACCCTCATCATTTGGTGGAGAAATGTTCGGATGGTGGTCTTGATTATGTTCAGGAGCCAATTATCAAGTCGTTGATTTTCATAAGATCAACTTGTGAGAGTCTGGACATGATCCGACTGAAACATGTAGGCAGTGTATCTCCGTATTTTGACCATCGGACCCGAAAGCCATTGATCATTCCGGATGAACAAATGGAACCGTTCATAAAGCTCTGCGACATTAAGGACTCGGGTCTTGAGTATCTGGGAGAGGATGGCCCGCAGTTCCACAAAGGTGACCGCGTGAGAGTCATTGACGGCATATTCAAAGGTTATGAGGGTCACATCAAGCGCATCAAACACGACAGGCGCCTTATAGTTACCATTGAGGGTGTTGCCGCTTTCGCAACCAAATTCATTCCTCCCGCTTTTTTGGAGAAAGTGGAGACAGATAAGTAATAGTCGAATTATAATCTTTCATTAAGAATAAGAAAATGAATATGAAAAGAATATCACTACTGTTATGGCTTCTGGCCATAGGCATTTTGGCAGTTCCATCCTGTTCTACGCCGAAGGAGATCAGTTACTTCCAGGACCTCGAGTCGGTGGAGGGCCAGCGGATCGGTGGCGCGAAGGGGATCACGGTGCGGCCGAAGGACAAGATCTCGATCATCGTGAACTGCAAGAGTCCCGAGCTGACAGCCCTTTTCAACCTGCCGTACGTGACGCAGCGTCTCGGTGAGAACACCCGCAGCACCATCACTTCCGGTTACAGCCAGGGCTACATCTCTGGTTACACGGTGGACGACCGGGGCTGCATCGACTTCCCTGTCCTCGGCGAGGTGGCCGTGGCGGGGCTGACGCGTGATGAGATCGCCTCCGTGATCAAGAAGGAGCTCAATGAGCAAGGGCAGGCGACGGACGCCGTGGTGACCGTTGACTTCATGAACCTGTACTATCAGGTGCTTGGCGAGGTTGAGAAGCCGGGGCGCTACGCCATCGACAAGGATGCCGTGACGATTCTCGACGCCATCGGAACCGCCGGTGACTTGACCATCTACGGAAAGCGCGAGAACGTGAAGGTGCTGCGCAACGAGAACGGCAAGATGCTGACCTACGAGGTGAACCTCTGCTCAGCCGCCGACCTGATAGCCTCGCCGGCCTACTACATCCGCCAGAACGACGTGATCTACGTCGATCCGAACGACGTGCGGGCAAGGCAGTCCACGGTGAACGGCAACAATGTCCGCTCCACCTCGTTCTGGATCTCGCTGACTTCGCTCGCGGCGTCCATCACCAACACGATCGTGATCATCGCCACGAGGAGCGGGTCGGGGAAATGATCCGCCCGTGAACTTTGTGAAGAAACACTATAACATCAAAGCGATTCAAAACAATGGAGAACAACATCAACACGGATAACAATACCCGGCAGCAGGAGGAGACCGTGCAGATCAGCCAGCTTGTGCGCCGCTGCCTGTCCAGATGGTACTGGTTCGCCCTGAGCCTGGCGGTCTGCCTGGCTTTAGGTGTCCTGTACATCCTCAGGTCAACCCCTACGTACAACACCTCCGCTGACATCCAGATCAAGTCCAACACCAAGGGCGCGTCCATGCCGGGGGACATCGGCGAGTTCGGCAACATGGGCCTCTTCGCCGTCAAGTCGAACGTCAACAACGAGCTGCACGCCTTCGAATCCCCGGACATCATGAGCGAGGTGGTGGCCAGGCTTCGCCTGTACATGAGCTACACGGTGGACGGCACCTTCCACAGGAACGTGCTCTACGGCACGTCGCTGCCGATCTCCGCCGACCTGCTCGACGTGGATGAGAACGTGGGAGCCGGATTCACCGTCAGCGAGAACGGCGGGAGAGTCACCCTGAATGACTTCATCCATAAGAATGAGAAGGTCGGCGGCAAGCCGGTCGTGGGACACTACGGCGACACGCTCCAGACTCCTGTCGGAAGGATCATCGTTCAGAAGACGAAGGACTACTCCGGGGAGGCGATGAAAAAGCCGGTCAACGTCAGGAAGTCGGGCCAGCGCGGCGTGACACAGTCTTACCTGAACAGACTCCAGGTGAACCTCGCCGACAAGAACGCCGACGTCATCTCGCTCTCTATCAAGGACGTGTCCACCCAGCGTGCCCAGGACATCCTGAACACCCTGATCGCCGTCTATAACGAGAACTGGGTGCGTGACAAGAACCAGATAGCGAACTCCACTTCTGTGTTCATCAACGACCGTCTCAGGGTGATCGAGGGCGAGCTGGCGGGCGTGGACTCCGACATCTCCGCCTACAAGTCGGAGAACATGATCCCTGACGTGGGTGCCGCAGCGACGATGTACATGCAGCAGAGCACGGTGCTGAACCAGCAGCTCCAGGACGTGAGCAACCAGCTCTACATGGCGCGCTACATCAAGGACTACATCGGCAAGGAGGACAACCGCAACCAGCCGCTTCCCGCCAACATGGGATTGAGCAGCCAGACGATCGAGAACGGCATCTCCGAGTACAACTCCAAGATCCTGCAGAGGAACAACCTTGTGGCGAACTCCGGCGAGGAGAACGTGCTCGTGAAGGATCTCGACCAGGCTCTGGCCTCGATGAGGGGGTCGATCTCCCGGTCCATAGACAACGAGATCCTTGCCCTCAACACGAAATACGAGAATCTCAAGGGCACCGCCCGCCAGAACACCGCGCGCATCGCCGCGAATCCTAACCAGGCGAAGCAGCTCCTCTCGGTCGAGCGTCAGCAGACCGTGAAGCAGGCTCTGTACCTCTTCCTCCTGCAGAAACGCGAGGAGAACGAGCTCTCGCAGGCGTTCACCGCCTACAACACAAGGATCATCAAGCATCCTATTTCAGGAATATTCCCGGTCTCCCCGCAGTCCATGAAGATCATGATGGCGGCGTTCCTGCTGGGTCTGATGATTCCTGCCGGGATCATCTATCTGCTGATGGCGACTGACACGAAGGTGCGCTCCCGCCGCGACCTCAAGGGGGTCTCCGTGCCTTTCGCCGGAGAGATTCCGCTCTCTGCCGCGGCTGCCGCCAAGGCGTTCGGAAGGCGGAAAACCCTCAGTGGAGCCGATTCCATCGTGGTCCGTCACGGCAACCGCGATGTGGTCAACGAGGCGTTCAGGGTGCTGCGAACCAACCTTGAGTTCATGATGCGCGAGCCGGGAAGCAAGGTCGTCGCCGTCACGTCATTCAACCCTGGTTCAGGCAAGTCCTTCATGTCGTCCAACCTGGCCGTCTGCTTTGCCATCAAGGGTAAGCGTGTGCTGGCCATCGACGGTGATCTGCGTCACGGCACGCTCTCCGAGCTTGTCGGCTCGCCGAAGCCTGGCCTTAGCGACTATCTCGCCGGGATCGTCGCCGATGTGCACGATGTGATTGTCCGTTCGAAGGACGCGATGACGGTACCTGACACTCTTCCGGCGGGATCCATCCCTCCGAACCCTGCTGAACTGGTCGCCGACAAGCGCTTCGCCGATGCGATCGCCGTCCTCAGGAATGAGTACGATGTGATCATCATCGACTGCCCGCCGGTGGAGATCGTCACCGACGCGCGTGTCATCAACAGATTGGCTGACCGGACTGTCTTCGTCGTCAGGGCCGGACTTCTGGACAAGTCCATGCTTCCTGACCTTGAGGCCATTTACCGCAGCGGAGAGTACAACAACCTCTGCTGTGTGCTGAACGGTACGTCCGCCGGCGATGTCTACTACGGCCACTACGGCCACTACGGCCACTACGGCCACAATGGCGGCTCCTACTACAGCTCCGAAAACAAAGCCAGGTAAATCCGCCCGCTGACTTCGCCGGCGCACCGGTCCCTCCGGCGCGCCGGCGAAACCATAACCCCCAAAAAAACATATCTTATGCAAAATCTGAAAGAGTTGAGGATCGCCGTGGCCGGTACTGGCTACGTCGGCCTCTCCATAGCCACCCTGCTGTCCCAGCGCCACAAGGTGACTGCCGTTGATGTGATCGCCGACAAGGTCGATAGGATAAACCGTCGCGAGTCCCCGATCCAGGACGAGTACATCGAGAGGTTTCTCCGCGAGAAGCCACTCGACCTCACCGCCACGCTTGACGGTGAGGCCGCCTACAGGGACGCGGACTTCGTGGTGATCGCCGCTCCCACTAACTACGACCCGAAGAAGAACTTCTTCGACACGTCGCACGTGGAGGAGGTGATCGACCTCGTGCTGAAGGTTAATCCCGATGCAGTGATGGTCATCAAGTCCACCGTCCCTGTGGGCTACACCGCCTCTGTGCGGGAAAGGTTCTCGTACAGGGAACGCCTCGCCGACGGCACGATGAGGGTGGTGGTGCCAAACATCATATTCGCTCCTGAGTTCCTGCGTGAGTCCAAGGCGCTCTATGACAACCTCTATCCGAGCCGCATCATTGTCGGCTACGACAGGGGAGACTCCGCTCTTGAAGAGGCTGCCGGCACTTTTGCCGCACTCATCAAGGAAGGCTCTCTGAAAGAGGATGTTCCGGTGCTGTTCATGGGTTCCACGGAGGCGGAGGCGGTGAAGCTATTCGCCAACACCTACCTTGCCCTCCGTGTCAGCTATTTCAACGAGCTGGACACCTATGCGGAGATGAAGGGACTCGACACGAGGTCCATCATCGACGGCGTGTGTCTGGATCCTCGCATCGGCTCGCACTACAACAATCCGTCCTTCGGCTACGGCGGCTATTGCCTCCCGAAGGACACCAAACAGCTGTTGGCGAACTACGCCGACGTGCCGGAGAACCTTATCCAGGCCATTGTGGAGTCCAACCGCACCAGGAAGGACTTCATCGCCGACCAGGTGCTCCAGAGGGCCGGCTATTATTCCGAGAACAGCCAGTACGACAGCGCCCGCGAGAAGAAATGCGTGATCGGGGTTTACCGTCTCACGATGAAGTCCAACAGCGACAATTTCCGCCAGAGCGCCATCCAGGGCATCATGAAGAGGATCAAGGCCAAGGGCGCCGAGGTCATTGTCTACGAGCCTACGCTGGAGGACGGCGCGTCCTTCTTCGGCAGCAAGGTGGTCAACGACATCGCCGAGTTCAAGCGCCGCGCCGACTCCATCATCGCCAACCGCTACGACCGCGTCCTGGACGATGTCCGGGCCAAGGTCTATACCCGCGACCTCTTTGAGAGAGACTAGCCGCCTACTTCACCGAAATACCTGTTAATCAAAATTATTTTCCATAATGCTGTCGATCCGCAAGATAGTTGACTCGTACTTCTCGAAGCGCACGTTCCCGCACTGGTGCGTGCTGCTTCTGGACAGTGCCATTCTGTTTTTGTCCGGAGTGTTCGTCTACTGGTGCTTCAACCGTGGCACCGCCCTTCAGCTGAACTTCTGGCCGTTGACCTACCTGATGCTGCTGTGCGTCGGCGTCCACTTCATATTCTTTGCCATCTTCCGGACATATTCGGGAATCATCCGCTACTCATCGTTCAACGACCTCATCCGTGTGGCTCTGGCGATGGGATGCTCCGCATTGGCGGTGATAGCCGTCCATTTCTTCACGAACAGCTGCCCGTCTCGGGTGTTCGCCCACGTGCAGGTGCGGCATATCCTGATTGCGGAAGCCATCGCGACCGGTTTGATGTGGCTGCTTCGCGTTTCTATCAAATGGGTCTACGACACCTATTTCCGGACGGAGGGTGCGAAGAATGTCTTCATCTATGGCATCCGCGCCGGCGGCATCGGACTCGCGAAGGCGATCCGCAGCGAGAAACCGATGCGCTACTGTCTCCGAGGCTTCATCTCCCACGATCCGGCGCTTGGAGCCAACGGCACGCGCCTGATGGGCGAGCCGGTCTACGAGGTTGACGCCAGTCTGCCGGATGTGATCCGCCGCAATGGGATCGCCGCCGTGCTGGTCGCTCCGGGCAGGATCGGCAGGTTCCGCAACGACACGGCTCTTCAGGACTACATCCTGCAAAGCGGCGCAAGAATATTCTCGGCTAACAATGTCGTTGACACCGAGCATGATGCGATCAAGGGAGCGCCGACCTTGAAGGAGGTCAGCATCGAGGATCTTTTGCCTCGTGACGAGATCTGCGTCGACCTGGAATCCGTGGCCGAGTCCCTCCGTGGGAAGCGCATCCTGATCACCGGTTCCGCCGGAAGCATCGGCAGCGAGATAGTGCGCCAGGTGGCGTCGTTCAGCCCGTCGTCCCTTATGCTGATCGACTCCGCGGAGACTCCGCAGCACGACATCCGCAGGATGATGGCGCATGACTTCCCGTCTGTGCCATGCGCCACCGTGGTGACGTCGATCACCAAGGCTGACAGGATGGAGAACATATTCAAAACCTTCCTTCCTGAATATGTCTTCCACGCCGCGGCGTACAAGCACGTGCCGATGATGGAGGACAACCCTTGCGAGAGCATCCAGAACAACGTTCTCGGCACGAAGATCCTGGCCGACCTTTCGGTCAAATACGGCGTTCGCCGCTTCGTGATGGTGTCCACCGACAAGGCTGTGAACCCGACGAACGTGATGGGATGCAGCAAACGGATATGCGAGGTCTATGTTCAGAGCCTGAACAAGGCGGAGCGTGACGGCGTGGTGAAGGGGCAGACCCAGTTCATCACCACCCGCTTCGGTAACGTCTTAGGCTCCAACGGCTCCGTGATTCCGATTTTCGAGCGCCAGATCAAGGCCGGCGGCCCGGTGACGGTGACGGATCCCGACATCATAAGGTACTTCATGCTGATCCCAGAGGCCTGCGAGCTTGTCCTTGAGGCCGGCACGAAGGGCGAGGGCGGCGAGATCTTCGTCTTCGACATGGGCAAACCGGTGCGCATCGCCGACCTGGCGCGTCGCATGATCGAGCTGAGCGGGGCGAAGGGCGTGGAGATCAAGTACACCGGCCTGAGGGACGGGGAGAAGCTCTACGAGGAGGTCCTGAGCGAGTCGGAGGCGACGAAGCCGTCGTTCCACGAAAAGATCCGCATCGCCTGTGTCCGTGAATATGACTGGTCCGATGTGAGCCGCGAGATAGACGCCCTGATCGCCCAGTCCCACACCTACGACGACATGGCCGTGGTAGCCTCCATGAAGCACCTAGTCCCCGAGTACATCTCCAACCACTCCAAGTACACCGTCCTTGACCACAAGGCGTGAGTTTGGCTCTGTGTGCCATAGGATATTGTTTCAATAAGCAATTTGGAATTGAATTTAAAAAACATTACGACTTTGAAATGATATTTTAAACCATTAAATATACTTTAATGTTTTTTCTTATATTTGCAAAGTAAACTTTGCTCTTATGGATAAACAGATTATAAAAAAACTAATAATAGAGAAGCAAAGGGCCATTCCGGAATTCTTTATTATTCGAAGGGAAATCCAGTTTGATACTCATGCAAACTATGTGCTTGTCGGTTTAAGGCGTGCTGGAAAATCCTTTATGATGTATCAGGATGCCCAGAATATGATGAAGAGTCCAGGGCTGACACAAGAAAACATACTCTACATAAATTTCGAGGATGAAAGGTTGTCAGATATTTCTTCAGACAGTTTGGGAGAAATATTGGATGCCTATTTCGAGTTATATCCAGAAAAAAAGCCACTGATATACCTTGATGAAATACAGGTTGTTTACGGGTGGGAAAAATTTGCAAGAAGACTTGCAGATTCTAAGTATAGAGTTATGATTACTGGCAGCAATGCCAAGATGCTCAGCAGTGAAATAGCAACTACACTTGGTGGCAGATATATTCCAAAGGAAGTTTTTCCATTTTCTTTTAGAGAGTATCTAGAGTACAAAGGCATAGAATTGGACAGAAATTGGATATATGACCAAGGTGCTTGCTCTCAGATATCAAATACTTTCGATCATTATTTCACTAATGGCGGCCTTGCAGAATCTTTCAATCTTGAAGATAAGAGGGAGTATCTGAATTCATTATGTCAGAAGATACTGCTTGGCGATATAGTGGAGCGGAATAAAGTGCGCAATGCACGTGCTTTTCGTCTTCTCACAAGAAAATTGGCAGACAGTGTGATGCAACCGTCATCCCTCAGCAGGTTAAAACATATTATTGATTCCAGCGGAGATAGCATAAGCCTGCCTATATTGAAAGATTATTTGGAGTATTTGGAAGAGTCCTACCTGTTTTTCTCTATCCCGAATATGAGTTCATCCATATCGGAGCAGTCCACAATCCGGAAAAGATACATTGTGGATAATGGATTGCTTAACTTGTTTCTTTTCAGTGGAGAAACGAAGCTGTTGGAGAATATAGTAGCTTGCAAATTGATCAGAAAATACAGAAACACACCCGAAGAAACGCAGGTTTACTATTATAATAAAAACGTAGAGATAGATTTTTGTATTCCGTCTGCCAAAATGGCTATCCAAGTATCTTACAGTTTGGGAGACGATGCGACCTATAGACGAGAAACAGGCGCGCTGGAAAAGTTCTTGAACGTATATCCGGATTTTACCGCAATAGTCATCACCAGAGACAATGAGCAAACTATCGACATCAATGGGCATCACATCAATGTAATGCCTATATGGAAATGGTTATGTCTGGAATAGTGCACTCAAATAGTGCAATTTTAATATAGAACCTGCACTCAAGGAGTGAAAATTCGTTATATTTGCGGGCAACGTTCTTCTATAATCAGATGCGAGTAAGGAATGATGTGATATCCTCCCGTATATCTGATTTTGTAATAGGGAAATACACCTTCGAAGTAGGCGGCAGAAAGAAAGGGCAAAAGCAGATTGAAAATATCGCTGACGCATATATAGTGAAAGACGACATCGAGTTCGCCCAAGGCAACGTCATTCCTCTCTGGGCTTTCGGACTGAACTACTAGATGGTAGGGCTGGAACTTATTTTGTTATTTTTGTAAGTAAGTTCAGGGGATTGTAACGAGTAGTTCAGAAGTATTAATTGATTAAAATGCCCAACAATATGAGACACTTGGTCATAAAGAATTTCGGTCCGATTCGCAATGCGGACCTTCAACTTGGACAGGTAAATGTATTGATAGGTATGCAGAGTTCCGGCAAGAGCTGCGTACTTAAGACGGCGTGCTATTGTACCTGGGTTGAAAAACGTCTTGAATTGTCTCAGAAGGTCAACGGTTTCGGTAACGGCTCAGCCTTCATTGACATCATGACCAGCTATTATCAAATGGCAGGATACGTCCATCCGGATACCTACATCGAATATGAAACCGGACATGTCTTCTTCTCATACAGCCATTCAGAAAAGAAGTTTGCGATGAGATGGAAAAATGCTCATTGGAACTATAAGAGGCCAAAGGTAAGTTATGTCCCCGCCGACAGAAATTTGGTGGCTTCAATCCCGGGGTGGAGTTTCCTTCCATTGGATGGCAACATGCTTGACTTCATGTCAGATTGGGACAGGGCCAGGAAGTTTGTAAAGAGCGAGGAGAATTTCTTGAATCTGGGCATGTCTTATACTTATGACTCCCAGACAAATACGGACAACATAAGACTGGAGAACGGAACTCCGCTGAAACTGAAGGAGAGTTCCAGCGGTATCCAATCGCTCCTCCCCATGTATGTACATCTCGATTATCTTACTGCAGGCCAATACAATGCAGAAGCAGGCAAGATGTCGTATGAACAGAAAGAAGAGCGCAAAAATCTATTGTCGACCATTTATGCCAATCTCTATGAAAAGGATTTCAACCATGACGAGACGATAGAAGTCGTCACCATTGATGGCATAGATTATTCGTTTTCCAAGCCAGACCAGGCGAAGAAGTTCAAGTCGATTTGTCAGGAGTATATCAATGTTGATCATAGCGAGATATTTCTTGAAGAGCCAGAGGATAATTTGTTCCCTCCGACTCAATGCCAATTCGTGAATTGGATGCTGGAGCAGATAAAAACTCACGGAGATATGCTTTTCATCACGACGCATAGTCCGTATGTTCTGAATCAGCTGATCAAGGCAGCCCCGAAAGAATTGTCAGTAATGTTCACTCATCCACAGAAGCCTGCCAGCAGAGATTTTTCCGTAAAGCAGCTCAATGATGAGGAGATACACGAAGCATACGATAATGGTGTAGATATGTTCTTCAATTTCGAGATGTATGTATGAAACGGAAGATTTTGAACGTAATGCCTGAGTGCTATGTTGATACAAACCTGATAGAATATCTTCTGGATGGAGTAGTAAATCATCAACATTGCTGCTCAAAGGTAGTGGGACAGTTGAACAATACATTTGCAGACAAGTTCGCTATCGGAATTATTGATAAAGATAAAGTTGAACTCGGCTATATACAGGATTGTGACGAGATTGCCAAGACTGACCACTTGACATTATTGAAGCATAAATCCCGTCATCAGTATCTGATTACGATTTCTCCCGCCGTGGATAAATTTGTATTGGACAGCGCTAAAGAGCAAGGAGTCGATACGGAAAAATACAACCTTCCGTCAACTCTTAAGGAGTTCACCAAACTATCCAAGTCAGTCACGTCCAACACGGATGAGCGATTCAAGAACTTATTCGCAGCAATTAACGGCAACTCTGAATTCAGAGCGTTAAAGATGACTTTGAAATATTTATTGGACATGCAGTACAATACGGATATTTCTGAACTGACACAGATTTTTGGCGGTGAAGCACGTGAAGAAAATCGAGTAACGGGCGAAGTGTAGACTTTCTTGATGATATTGCACTCATTGAGAGCATGATTATACATATTTTCGCTCTCATGCAGTGTGTTTTAATCAGGCCACAGATATGTGGAGACTGGTTGTGGCTTGGTGTAGATTGAAAACATTTAACGACAATCCCTACTCTATGTACAAGGCATTTCGAACAAATACAGATGAAATTTCAAAGTTGGAAAATTCTGTTAAGTCAACTGATATAGATAAACTGAAGTCTTTACAAATAGATTTCAAACAAAAATTACGTCCTTTCATTCTTCCCAAGGATGGTGTTATAAAAGGAGAGACACTGAAAGATACTTACTTTCCAACATCAAAAGATGGTAAGCCTTATGATATATTCATATCCCACTCTCATAATAATCAAAGGGAAGCGGAAATACTTGCCGCATGGCTAAAAAAATATAAAGGCCTTTCCTGCTTCGTTGATTCTTTTGTATGGGGAAGTTCTGATGAACTTTTGAAGGAAATAGACAATACATATTGCAAAAACTATCGTAAGAACACATACGATTACACAAAAAGAAATTTTACGACATCCCACGTACATGCCATTTTGTCTATGTCTTTGTTAGAAATTATCAACGAGTCTTCTTACTGCATATTCATAGAAAGTTCTGAGTCTTTAAACTTAGCTTGTCTTGGCAAGAAAAAGACGTTCTCCCCCTGGTTGTATGAGGAGATTGAATATATGAAGACTTTGGTACCCAAAGAAGCTAATTTAAAAATATTCTGTAAAGCTGTAACTGAATCGAAAGACCTAAAATTCGAATATGAGATTTCCGAACTGGATAATTTTTCTTTTCTTAAATATGAAGATTTCTTGCATCTAAGATGTATGACGCAAACATTATAGAAGTTTGTCGTATTTTAAAAGTGCTAACGTATGCTAAAAATAAAGTATTTCTTTTTAAGGTTTTGGCTTGATAGAACTTTTATCATAAAGAGAACCTGTCAGTTGGTAGGATGCGCTTATACTATCTGTGGTTTTCTCTCTGTGTGGTTCTCTTTTAGTGATTGTTTGCCAAAAGATTGGACTTTTTGGTGTAAATTTCTCTTGTCTATTAGTGTGTTGTTAGGGATTTCTATAATTTGTTGTATTGTTGCGACATGGTGTGCTTTATCCCAAACTAAGGAAGTTGTGTTAACATCAAATTCGGGTCATAAAGTTTACGTGCAATATGGGGATATGTATTCATCTTCTATTGTTGGTGCCAATTATAGCGAAAGAAGAAATATTGTCGTTTCTGTCAACAGGTGCTTTGACACGATAGTCGACAATGATCTTGTTTCTGATAAATCTCAACATGGAAGGGTCATGAATGAGATGTATGCAAAAGGATTATACACAACAGATACCTTGAATGCGAAAATTCAAGAGAAACTTCGTGGTGAACATTATGTTGATTTGACTCGGACGAATAAATCCAAAGGAAATACTTTTCGATATGATGTGGGAACTATAGCAGAGATACAAGGAGACAATCCTATTATATATTTCTTTTTAGGACTAACCAAGTTTGATTCGCATTTTAAGGCAAGTACGTCCAAGGATGAATTTGTCCTTGCAATTCAAAAACTAATAGAATATTGCAACACTCGGTCACAAGGTTATCCTATAATAATGCCATTGATTGGTTCAAATTTAGCAAGAACTGATATTTCTCAAAAAGATATTCTGAAATATCTAATTCAAGCTTTTAAAATCAATCGTGAAAAAATCTCCGCAGATATTCATATCGTGATATGGAAAGGAGATAAAGACAAAATATCAATTCATAATTTATAAAATATGGCTAACAGGACAGGAAATTATTGTGCATTTTATGTAGCAGAGCCTTTTAATCAATACAATCTAGGTGCAAATGCTGCAAGGGATTTTTGTTATTATAATTTATTGAAAGCATGGAAGGCTGCTGATTCCTCTTTCCCATTTGTTGACTCTCATAACAAAACATATTCCGTTCGTGACGGAAGTGATTGGGAGCAAACGTTAAAGCCAAGACTTCATGAGAGATTAAATGCTTCAGCAAATGTTGTTTTGTTTTTGAGTTCAGAAACAAAATACAGCAGAGCTTTACGAGAGGAAATAGACTATGCTATCAACACCAAAGGCTTGCCAATAATAGTTGTATATCCCGAACTCAGCACAAAGGCCGACATTCATACCCCATCTGGTTTTACTACAAAAGTAAAAAACTTATGGGATAAGTTACCTGTTTTCAGAGACAACAAGTATAAGGTACCTGTACTTCATGTACCATATAATAAGGATCTGATTAGAAAAGCTCTTGATAATACCGATTTTAGTGTTTCAACGAAGGCAACTGCTGGCGATTACTTTTATGAATAATGTAACAACGGATGATTTTTTAAGAAACTGAAAGTCTTTTATAAAAACTTGCGATGTGTCAATGAATTTGAATTTAGTCAAATTAAGGTATAACCTCCACTGGCATTAGCTTGTGGAGATCTAAATCTCATATGCGTATCGGCAATACGAGGCAATACCGAATACTTATAAACGATATAAAAACAAATAACAATTTAATATTTAACATCATGAGCATTTTTGCAGGTAAAACCCTTATGATTACTGGTGGAACAGGTTCTTTCGGTAATGCTGTATTGAATCGATTCCTTCGTACTGACATCGGTGAGATTCGTATTTTCTCACGCGATGAGAAGAAGCAGGATGACATGCGTCATGAGTATCAGGCAAAATATCCTGATGTAGCCAACAAGATCAAGTTCTTTATCGGTGATGTACGTGACCTCCAGTCATGCCGCAATGCTATGCCTGGAGTCGATTATATCTTCCATGCGGCAGCTTTGAAGCAGGTTCCTTCATGCGAATTCTTCCCGATGGAGGCTGTCAAGACTAATGTGATAGGTACTGACAATGTGCTTACGGCCGCTATCGAGGCCGGTGTAGGTGCAGTTATCTGCCTTTCTACAGACAAGGCCGCTTATCCTATCAATGCTATGGGTATTTCCAAGGCCATCGAGGAAAAGATTGCCGTAGCGAAGAGCCGCTATTCAGGAAAGACCAAGATTTGCTGCACACGTTACGGTAATGTGATGTGTTCACGTGGTTCTGTGATTCCTCTGTGGATAGACCAGATCCGCAATGGCAACCCTATCACATTGACAGAGCCGAAGATGACACGTTTCATCATGTCATTGGAAGAGGCTGTCGACCTCGTTCTCTTCGCGTTCGAGCATGGTCAGAACGGTGATATCCTCGTGCAGAAAGCTCCAGCCTGCACGATCCAGACACAGGCTGAGGCTGTCTGTGAACTCTTCGGAGGCAAGAAGGAAGATATCAAAGTCATCGGTATCCGCCATGGCGAGAAGATGTATGAGACATTGCTTACCAAGGAGGAGTGCGCAAAGGCTGAAGATATGGGCAACTTCTATCGTGTACCTGCTGACAACCGTGGCTTGAACTATGACAAGTTCTTCAAGGAAGGCGATACCAAACGTGCTGAAATCGAAGAGTTTAACTCGGACAACACTTATCGTCTGAATCTCGAAGAGACTAAGGAGAAGATCGGTGGATTGGAATATATCCAGAAAGAGTTGAGCGGCGAGGGTAATTTCGTGCAGTAGGAAGCTTATGAAGATATTAGTGACAGGCGCCAAAGGATTCGTGGGCAAGAACCTTTGCTGCCAACTGAACAATATTAGAGAGGGAAAGGCGCGATGCTACGGAGACCTTCAGGTCGATGAAGTCTTCGAATACGACATCGATTCGACTCCGGAGCAGCTCGACTCTTGGTGTAAGGAGTGTGACTTCGTCTTTAATCTTGCGGGCGTGAACCGTCCTAAGGATAACGACGAGTTCATGAAGGGCAACTTCGGTTTTGCTTCCATCTTGCTGGATACACTGAAGAAACATCGCAATACTTGTCCGGTGATGCTTTCCAGCTCACAGCAGGCTTCATTGACAGGTCGTTTCGGCAACAGCGAGTATGGCCGCAGCAAGAAAGCCGGCGAGGACCTTTTCCTGGAATACGGGAAAGAAACCGGTGCAAAAGTCCTTGTCTATCGTTTCCCGAACCTTTACGGAAAATGGTGCCGCCCGAACTACAATTCGGCCATCGCCACATTCTGCAACAATATCGCAAACGGTCTGCCTATTCAGGTAAATGACAGAAGCGTGCAGATGGAGGTGCTCTACATAGACGATCTCGTAGAGGAAATGATAGGTGCGCTCAAAGGACAGGAACATCACTGCGAATTCGAGGGGCTTGAAGTCCTTCCGTCACCAGAGGGCCGCTACTGCTATTGTCCGGTCACTCATAAGACTACACTCGGAGAAATCGTGGACACCATCTATGAGTGTGCCCGTTCCGTACATGCGGTATCTGAGTCTGAAGATGCGAAGGCGGAAGGTCCTTCTGTAGTTGTCGAAATGCCTCAGGACAGTCTTCGATATCGCCTGATGTCCACATTCTTAAGTTATCTTCCGAAGGAGAAGGCTGTCTTCGACCTGAAGATGAATGTGGATAACCGCGGCTCGTTTACAGAACTTGTCCACACCCTTAATTGCGGCCAGGTAAGCATAAACATATCGAAGCCGGGCATCACCAAGGGCCAGCATTGGCATAATTCCAAGTGGGAACAGTTTATTGTGGTTTCCGGTCATGGCCTTATCCAGATGCGCAAAGAGGGGAGTGATGAGGTCCTGAACTATGAAGTCAGCGGCGACAAGATTCAGTCTGTCATCATGCTTCCGGGCTATACTCACAACATCATCAATCTTTCCGATACGGAAGATCTCGTCACAGTAATGTATTGCAACGAGGTCTTCAATCCAGAAAGACCTGACACATATTTCGACCCTGTAGAAAAATAAAAACATGGAAAAGACTCCTAAATTAGATTATTCAGATATCCACTGGAAAGAAAACGGCAAACTAAAACTTGTCATAGTGGTAGGAACCCGTCCTGAGATTATCAGACTGGCTGCCGTCATTACAAAGTGCCGTTATTACTTCGACGTGATACTTGCACATACCGGTCAAAACTATGACTACAACCTTAACGGCATTTTCTTCAGAGACCTTAAACTCGCTGAACCGGAAGTATATATGGATGCGGTAGGTGACGACCTCGGTGCAACGTGCGGCAATATCATCAATTGCTCATATAAACTTTTTGCACAGACAAAGCCTGATGCAGTGTTGGTTCTCGGTGACACTAACAGCTGTCTCTCAGTTATCGGTGCCAAGCGTCTTCATATTCCGATTTTCCACATGGAGGCCGGTAACCGCTGCAAAGACGAGTGCCTTCCGGAGGAGACCAACCGTCGTATCGTAGATATTATCTCCGATGTGAACCTGGCGTATTCCGAGCATGCACGCCGCTACCTTGCAGACTGCGGACTGCCGAAAGAACGTACGTATGTCACAGGTTCACCAATGGCAGAAGTGCTCCACAATAATCTCGCTGAAATCGAGGCAAGTGATGTTCATAAGCGTCTCGGATTGGAGAAAGGCAAGTATATCCTGTTAAGTGCCCATAGGGAGGAGAATATCGATACCGAGAAGAACTTCCTCAGCCTCTTCAATGCTATCAACGAGCTGGCCGGGAAGTATGACATGCCGATACTTTACAGCTGTCATCCGCGTTCCCGCAACCGTCTCGCAGCATCAGGCTTCAAACTGGACCCACGTGTCATCCAGCACGAGCCTCTCGGTTTCCATGACTACAACTGCCTCCAGATGAATGCGTTTGCTGTAGTCAGCGACTCCGGTACACTTCCGGAAGAAAGTTCATTCTTTACCAGTGTAGGACATCCGTTCCCTGCGATCTGCATCCGCACTTCCACAGAGCGTCCGGAATCACTCGACAAGGCCGGATTCATTCTCTCAGGCATCGACACCAAGGGTCTGCTCCAGTCGGTAGAGACTGCCGTAGAACTCGTGAAGAATGGAGACTACGGAACACCGGTTCCTAACTACACAGACGAAAACGTCAGCACGAAAGTCGTGAAGATAATTCAGAGCTATGTGGGCGTGGTGAACAAAATGGTTTGGAGAAAATACTAACATTTTTGCACTAATTATGTGCATTTGTTTACGGACTTGTACTCAAACAATGGGATTGTTCGCTGCTTTGCTCAAAGTGAAAACATTTAAACGACAAGCACTATTTGACGACGATTGCTACTCAGATGAAGAAAAAAATATACAATATTGTCAAAGTCTGTAATGTAGAATATGAAATAATATAATAGTATTTTTAAACAATACAATATGTCGAAATCTGAAATAAAAGTATATCACCTGTACTATATGATTACAATTTTCATAATTATAATCATATTTATCGTGACACTTTGGCTAAAAAATGACAAGGAAGCATTTAATAGTTTTTCCTTTGCTTCGACTTTGGTTTCAATCGTATTGGCTATCGTCTCTATTTTCTTCTCTATCATTTCGTCTCAACGAATGAACGCATCATACGACAAATTTAAAGGGTTAAAGACAGATATTGAAGAAGAAGTTACCAAAATATACAAGATGGAATCTTTACCCAATCATTTTGAAAGCGATATAGAAATATTCATTGGACATGATACCGTAAATGTAACTCGACTCATGCAAAATGCAAAGCAATACATATTTCTTCACGCTGCTTATTATCCGAAATATGGGGTTGATGAACAGGGGGAGATTATAAAGCAAGCGTTGGAGAATAATCATCAATTAAAATTGTCCGTTACATTTTCTTCAACAAGCAAGCCTTGGACAGGTGAGTTTGCCAAGATTTTACGCCCTCATTTCACACAATCAGAATACAAAAAAGCATGTGGCAATTCAAAAGTATTATTTGAAAATCTTCAGAAAACATACGGAGAAAACAGAATACGTATAAACGTAACAGAGAGACTCCCGATGTTTCCGATAATCATGATAGATGACTATCTGATAATAGGCTTTTATTCTCATTCCAGAGTGATTGCGCCACATGGTTTATGGTTGAAAATACGGAACAAAAATGTAACAACAATGTATGAGAAGATGAAACTGCATGGCAATGAGAATGTGGATTTAAATAATTTCTCAAACGAAGAAAAGGCAATATATCGGTTTGTGGAAGAAATTTACAATTCACAAAGCGCTTAAAGCAACATCGAATTATTTGTATTAAACTAAATCAAACAAAATATATGCGTGATTTCAAAGACATTAACCTGCATTATTCATAGCCACCACGCTTTGTCTTCGCAGTAGCTGTCCGATTGGTCCGCATTTCCCCGGCACTACATGGTTTTTCGTAACCGTCCCCGCAACCCCATCTTGACGTGAACGCAGAAGAATTGTACCTTCGCGCAAAAACGGAAAAGATGAGAAAGAAACAGGAACCAAGTCCGGTCGAGAGACGCGGCCGGAGACCGGCGTTCGCCGATGTCGTGCTGTCAGGCGCGAATTCAGACAGTGCCAACAAAAGAGGCAGCATCGAACTGCTGTACCCCAAAGGTGTGCGAATCTTGTTGCCTCATGGGAAGCACGACGCGGAGGAACTGATGTGTTATGTAAAAGCATATGGGGAGTGATGGGAAGAATGGTATGTCAGTTGGGCTGCAGCCTGAAGTACAGAGTGTATACCCGTCCTGTGGATATGCGGAAATCGTTCAGGGGATTGGCGGGCATAGTCCATTCTGAGATAGGTCGCCAGCTCAGTCTGGATGATGTGTATGTGTTCGTCGGAAAGAACTGCAGGACTCTTAATCTTTTGCATCGAGATGGGCCTGGCTTGACATTGTATTCAAAGAAGTTGGATGATGCTTGTTTTCCCAAGACTGAGGTCTATGAAGAGATAAAGGGTGTATCATATCGTATGCAACGTTCTTAAAAATAGCAATCTGAGGGAGGTTGTGGGGATTTGCCCAGTTTCATTAAGACTATTGAAAAGTATGGCAAACAGTGCTCTCAAAGCGCATGCTCATGTTATGTTCATTTGCTTTGAGAGTACGGAGAGTCAAGAGCGAAGAAACCACTGCCATTGAGAACCGGATTGTGGCTCTAAATGTTGTTGAACATATTCGAGTTGTATATCAAGGCGTAAGTGTTGACTGAAGAAAGAACAATATCTGGAAGGCTTTAGAAAAACTGATATGAATAGACTTCGTGTCGAGGGTGACAGTTGAATATGATCAACATCCAAGGGGCGATATCGGGATTGTTGAATTATCTGATGAAACGGATAAATGGACTGATGGTGTATATGAAAATCCTGACGATGCCGATAGACAATAGTGCATGTGAGCGCGGGTTCAAGCTGTTTGTAAAGGGCAGTAAGACATCTCTATTCTTCTAGAACCTCATGGGGTGGGTATGGTGTGCGTCGGTGATGTACAGCGTCTTTGAGACATGTTCGATGGCTCACCTGAACTCTCAGAAGTGATTCACTTATGTCTTGAATAACATCAAGACCACACCGGAGGATCAGTTGCCGAACGTGATGTAGAACTTTAACAAGAATCTTCTTAAACTTGTCTAAACACAAGAATATGCTCCGCAACCTTGGTTTAGCTTTATTAGTATGGCCTCGTTCTCGGACGGTTATCCGGAAACAGATATAGAATTGAAATTTTGATGAGTCTGTTGCAGAGATTGAGGGGATTGGTCGCTGCTTCTCTTCGATTGAAAACATAAAAAGCCAATCCCCAACTTACATGTTAAGCTTCTTTTGATATGATTAGAAACAAGGTGGAACTTGACTTTTTTACCAAGGCAGACTATATGATGAATAGGGGTTATTTTAAGCCATCTCTTATCCAACGTGTTCGTAATATTTTTTTTCCAGATTATATAATGAATTTCCTCATTGTGATGAGAAGAATTGATTATTATACTCATTCTAAAGTCTTAGGGGGGGGGATTCTATTGATTTTCAATAAGATAAGGTATTCGCGTTTGTCTTTAAAACTTGGTTTTAGTATTGGGCCATTAGTGTTTGGCTATGGTTTAGTTATACCTCATTATGGAAGTATCGTAGTTGGTCCGTCTAATAGAATCGGTAAGTATGCCGTTTTACATACTTCTATATGTATTACTGATTCTCAAAAAATAATAGGGGATGGTTTATATTGTTCTACTGGGTGTAAATTGATCTTTTGTGGCGAACTTGGCCATAATATTACGATTGGAGCCAATTGTGTTGTATCTAAAGAATTTAAGACTAATGGCGTGTTACTTACTTCTATTCCATGTGCTATTAAGGCAGAGCGTGTAGGTTGGTATATATTAAATGATAAATATGCGAAGCGAGTTTTTTCTGTAGAGAATCTTAAGATACAAATGAAGAATAGGAATAAAACATTTTTGATTGACTAGTTATGGGAACTTTTTATATACTGAGTGATGGATATGCTCCTAATCAAGCATATACTAACCATAATATGGCTTTTTTGAAGGGTTTTTCTGCTCTTGGCGTAAGAGCAGAACTGGTATATATTATGCCTGATGGTAATGGAGATATTATGCAACAAGAATACTCTGGCATAAGTGTAAGGTATTTATGGAATAGAAGATATGTGAAGAATCGTCTATTGAGAAACATATACATGTGTTATTCTTTTTGTAAGTTTTTGGTTTCTCTTAAGAAAGGCGATACCCTATTACTTTTGGGCTGTTCAGAATATTTGTTTTTTTTGGTTAGGAGGAAGGGAATTAGAGTTTTTCATGAGCGTACTGAGCACCCTGCTGCATATCATATTAGTAGATTTAAATTTTTTCGTGAACATTATCTTGAATCTTGTGCAAAGGCTGATGGCGTATTGCCGATATCAAAGGCTTTGTCTGACTTTTTTGAAAGAAATGGTGTAAGTCATGACAAATTAAAGGTTATTAATATGGTTGTTGACGAGTCAAGATTTCGTAATGTTACAAAGCAGCCGGGTGTTGATAAATACATTGCTTATTGTGGAAATGGTGCGAATAGAAAAGATGGAGTGGATCTACTTTTGAAAGCATTCGCTTTGATTGCAAAAAAATGTCCAGAGTATAAACTTTACATTATCGGAAAGGCTCCTTCAAATGATTCGGAGAACTATAAATTGGCAGAGGACCTTGGAATAATTGATCAGGTTGTTTTTACTGGTGTTGTCCAAGCATCAGATATTCCTCAGTTACTTACAAATGCGGAAATTTTGGCGTTGGCTAGACCAAATAGCGTTCAAAATACATATGGATTTCCAACAAAACTTGGAGAGTATCTTCTTACCGGAAATCCTGTCGTAATTACTAGGGTGGGGGATATCCCATTGTTTTTAAAGGACAGAGAGTCTGCTCTTATGTCAGAATGTGGAGATTATATTTCTTTTGCGGATAATTTATTATGGGCTATTCGAAATCCTAAAGAGGCAAAACTAATTGGTATGAGAGGCAAGGCTGTCGCACAAGAGAATTTTAATTATCTCATAGAGAGTAAGAAGATTATTGATTATATTTTTCATCAAAAGTAATAAAGCTCTAAATGATAAATACCAACTTTATTTTATCGAAAGAAAAAAAACAAGTCCTCCTATTGTACGGATCTTCCATTATAGGTGTTGCGTTAGGAATACTAAATTCTGTTATTAATACTAGGGCTCTACTTCCTTCAGAGTATGGCGATTATCGATATATTCAGAATATTATTGATTTTGTAACGTCATTGCTCTTATTTGGTTATTTTACTTCTGGAAGTAGACTTTTGGCCTTGTCTAAGACAGAACAACAGTCACGGGATATCCGTGGTGCGATGTGTCTTATTCTATCTATAGCAATTGGCATACTTATGTTTGTAATGTTCATGCTTGGGCTTTTAAATGTTCTTCCTGCTAGAGCTAACTTGTTTTTTTTGGCAGTTCCGGTGTGTGGATATTCTCTTATGCTTAACTATATTAATACTGTTGGGCAAGGAGACAATCATATAGGAAGAATCTCTATGGCTAGGATTGTGCCGCCAGGTCTGTACTGTTTAATTGCTTGTCTTGTTTATAGAATGTATGGTGCGTCCTCTTCCAAGATGTTATTGTTATATGATGGAATAGGCATTGTGGTATATTCTCTTCTAATCTTATCTACAAAACCTAATTTTTCAAATCTAAAGTATTCATTGAAGCGGTTATTTGAGGAGAATAAAAAGTATGGATTTAATGTGTATTTGGGCTCTCTTATTGCTGTCTCAACTCAATATATTGCAGGAATTACGCTAGGAAAATTTTGTCTTGATAATTCGAATGTTGGCTTTTATACGTTATCTGCGACTATGTCTGCTCCTCTGTCCATGTTACCTATGATTATTGGCACAACTTTTTTTAAGAAATTTGCTTCTCAAAGAAGAATTGATAAGAGGGTGCTCGGTTATTCGTTTATTCTTACTATAGGGAGTTGTATATTGTTTATATGCTTGATTAAGTATGTTGTTGCTTTCTTGTATGATGATAATTACTCATCTGTTGGCATATATGCAGCGTTTCTTGCTGTAGCAACCAGCGTAAACGGTCTAGGAGATTTGTTTAATCGTTTTCTTGGTGCGCATGGGCAAGGTCGACCAATAAGAGATGGCGCACTCGCATGTGGTATGGTGACTATTATAGGAAATTTTCTTTTTGTTTATTTGTGGGGTATAAAAGGTGCTATTGTGACTAGGATTATGTCGTCATCTATATATTTTTTGTTCATGTACTTAAGTTATCGTCTCTTTACAAAAGGTTCTAAAAATGAAGCATAGATTAGATATTGTATTGTATTTGATAATTGTTATCTCTTTCTTGTTATTATCACATTTTAATTTCGAATATTACGTTACAAGAAATGCTTCGAATTTTAGCATATACTTTATTATATTGCTCTTTGTATGTTCTTTATTTTTAATTAAGTTTTCTCACTCTTTGATAAGAAAGGGTAGCTTGTATAGAATTATATGTGTTTTTACTGTGTTAGTTTTCATTACGCAGATTCCGTGCATACTGGAATCTACAATGAATGCGGCAATACGAAATATTCTTCATACTATTGCAGTACCGATAGGTTTTATTTTGGGCCAAACTCTTAATGGTGAACTTTTCTGTTATAAATATGATGAAAAGTGTAATTGGTCGTTATTATTAATATTGCCGATATTTTACGTTTCTTATCGATACCTCTCTATAGTATTTGTTGACCCCGACTCCCTGTTTTTTGTTATTCTTCTTTTTCCATTAGTGTTTAGCTTGAGAAAGGATATATTAAAAATTATAGTATTCATATTAGTAGGAGTTGTCTGTGCGATATCTGCTAAGCGTTCTATCCTTATAGCATATTCTATAAGTTTACTTTTATTCATCTTTCAATATTCTTTTTTTAACAGGAATAGGCGATTCTCTTTGAGGAGTATAGTTATATTTGCGAGTCTTATAATAGTGTTATTTTGGTTAGTTTCGAGTAATCAAGATGTTGTTGAGCAAATTATACTAAGGTTTCAAGGAATTAAGGATGACAATGGAAGTGGTAGAACGGATTTATATAATGTTTTGTTGGATTCTTTTTTTGATTCTTCTATTGTGAATCAGTTGTTTGGGCATGGCTATCGTTCATCTGTTTCTGTCCTTGGAGGAGTACCTCCACACAATGACATCCTTGAAATTTTATATGATTTTGGCGCAATACCATTATTTGTTTACATTATAATTCTATTAAGATTACTTCGATTAAGTGTTGGTTACATAAAAAAACAATCGTTAAGTAATGCAACTATTCTGCTCGCCGTAAGTGTTTTTAATCTTATAGTTTTGGGAGCATTGAATAATATCTTTATAGATACGCTATTTATTTTTTCTTGTTTTCTCTGTATAGGTGTTGCCATTAATATGGTAGAATTTAATTCAAATTATGAAAGTACTTTTTTTAACCACTAATATAGGTTACGGCGGTGCATCTAAGATGATTGTGTGGGTTGCTAATCAATGCGCTTTGGTAGGTTATGATGTGACAATATTAACGTATCGAGACGATGATGAAAAACAAACATTATTCGGTTCTGTTAGACATGTGCATTTTTCATTAGAACACGACAACGGATTGGGTGGAGGTATATTCTCTACAATTCTTTTTTTGAGAAAATACATAAAATCCAATTCTTTTGATGTGGCTGTTGCTTTTCTTCCACCATCTCAGATTAGATTGACTCTTTCTTGTATAGGACTTAAAACTAAATTATTATATTCGCAGCGAGGAGACCCTTATCAGCGGAAGTCTTCTATAAAAATGCGAGTAGCCGAATTTATTGGTAATTATTTGTTCTCTTTTGCTGATTATTATGTTTTTCAAACTATAGGGGCAAAGAAGTATTATCCCAAGGCAATTCAAAGAAAATCAGTGGTAATTCCTAATCCGATAAACAGAATAGAACGAACATTAAAAAGGGAAGGAAACATTGAAAATAAAATTGTTTGTGTGGCAAGGCTTGATTTATATCAGAAACGTCAAGATGTGTTAATAGAAGCATTTATTCTGATAGAAGACAAATATCCAGACCTTTGTTTGGAATTATATGGAGATGGCTCGAAAGATGATGAAAATCGATTGCGAAGGCAGTCTCAGAATCATCGGAGGATTAAATTTATGGGTAAACTTGATGAAAAAGAGATTGTTCACTCAATCCAAAATGCGGCTCTTGCAGTTTTGTCTTCAGATTTTGAAGGTATACCAAATGCCCTTTTAGAGTATATGTCATTGGGAATTCCTTCTATCTCAACAGATTGTAGTCCAGGGGGTGCTGCAATGATTATTAATAATGGTGTTAATGGGCTTTTAGTGCCTAGAGATGATCCTCAAAAATTGGCAGATGCTATGTCATTTATGTTGAGTAATTTTAATGAGGCTGAGGAAATGGGCCTAGAAGGAATGAAAGTTATAGATACTTTTTCTGAAAAGAAAATTAAATCAATGTGGATTGATTGTTTTGAAAGACTATAGAATTATAGGACGCTATGCTGAATTATCGAAATATTTTGTCGTTTGAATATTGCTATGGCTGTGGTGTATGTGCTGCGAGTTGTGGAAAACAATTAATAAAGATACGTTTAGATAAAAACGGCTTTTATGCTCCTTATATAGATGAGCTCGAAAAGTGTTCGGAGTGTGGTATCTGCTTAGATGTTTGTGCGTTTAATCATGAAGAGTGCGCATTAAAGCATGAACATGTACATATTAAGTCCTGGGCAGCATGGAGTAATAATGCTGATATTCGTAGAAAGTGTTCAAGTGGTGGAATTGGATTTGAGATAGGTAAGCAGCTTATTGAGCGAGGTTATCATGCTGTTGGATGCAGATATGATATAAAAGAGCAAAGAGCGGAACACTATATTGCAACTACTGTTGAAGAATTCGTCCAGTCTATTGGCAGTAAATATATACAAAGTTACACCGAAGAAGCGTTTAAGCAGATTAGTAGGAAAGGGCAGAAGTATCTTATCACTGGAACACCTTGCCAAATAGACTCCTTCCGCCGTATGATTAGTAGGTTCCATTGTGAAGATAATTTTGTCCTTATGGATTTCTATTGCCATTGTGTGCCATCAATGCTTGTGTGGAATGCATATGTTAAATCGATCGAGCCTAAAATAGGAAAGATAACTTATGCCTCATGGCGTAACAAGTTTGAATATGGTTGGCATGATTCGTGGTTAATGGGTTTAGATAGCGTAAATACTTCAAATCCAGTTAATTGGCATGATAGCTACAACTTAATTGTGAGGGGAAAAAAAACAGCTGTACAGTCTAGGCTATCGCAAGGAGATTTATTCTATGAATTATTTCTCGGTGACTTTGCTTTAGGTCGGCAGTGTCAGAATGATTGTAAATATAAGATGGATAAGTCATCTGCTGATATACGTATAGGTGATTTGTGGGGAAAAACTTACGAGCAAAACGAAGAGGGAGTAAGTGCCCTTGTCTCTTTTACGGATAAGGGCCGTCAGATAATAGAGGGCTTGGAAGACGTGACTTTAATCGAACATCCGTTTAGCGTTGTTTCTGAAGGGCAAATGAAAAAAAATGCTCAAAGGAAACCCTTTTCATATTTAGTAATGAATTATTTGCGAAAAGGAAAGCCTATAGATACAATTTATTTTAAATCATTACTTTTTGTGTTGAAGGTAGTGGCAAAGTTCAAAAGCATATTTAAGTTATGAAAATTGGCCTTATTACTATATATAATGTTCCTAACTACGGTTCTGTCCTTCAGGCATATGCAACACAAGAACTTCTAAAGAGTTTAGGGCATGATGTGATGGTTATAAAGTATAACTATTTCAATAAGAGATTTTACAAGGAACTTGGAAGATGTCCGTCATTGCGAGAATTTTTCTATCCATTAAAACCCTTATTGATGCCAAAGTCTAAAGCGGCTGTTCTTCAGAGATTTCGAAGAAATAATTTGAATTTTACTGATGCATTTAATAGTGTAGAGTCAATGTCCTCCCATGACTGGAGTGACTATGATGCTTTTATAGTGGGTAGCGATCAGGTTTGGAACACTAAATTTTTACTTGGAGATTCCTGCTTCCTTTTAGATTTTGCGCCTAGCAATAAGAAACGATTCTCTTTATCATCGAGTTTTGCTACGAAACGTGTTGCAGATAAATATGTAGAGCTGTTTAAGCAACAATTGAGTAAGTTTTCAGCGTTATCTGTACGTGAAAGCAATGGGGCGGAAATAATACAAGGGCAACTTGGCATAAAGAAACCGGTTGAGGTAACGCTAGACCCAACATTATTGTTAAATAAGGAGCAATGGATTAGTTTTTTCCCGTATTCCAAGAATAAACCATCTCGCCCATATATTTTATACTATATGTGGGCATATGCATTCGAGCCCCGCCCATATATCTACGACGTGGTAAAGTACTTCAAGGATAAGATGGATTGCGACGTCATTGCCTTAGAGGGAATTCGTGACTCCAGGGGATGTCACGGTATTAACTTTATCGATGCTGACAACTCCACCATTCCGGAGTTTATGAATCTGTTTGCTAATGCGAGCCTTGTTGTTACATCAAGTTTTCATGGAACTGCGTTTGCGTTAAACTTTGGAGTCCCACTCATTTCAGTTGTGCCTGATGATGCTGGTGATGATAGGCAGACTACTCTTTTAAGGATGTGTGGTGCGGAGGATTCTATAGTGAAGATAAATTCTGATTTGCAAGGTATTCATCCGAAATACGATAAGCAAATAGTGGCACAAAAGCTTGAACATATGAGGCAAAGGAGTATTAATTGGATAAAGTCGAACATCAAATGATTAAGCGATTAATTAATAAAATCAGGAGTTATACCTGTAGATTATCTAACAAGAGATATGTTAAATATTTGAGATCCAAAGGGATAATTGTGGGGGGGGGTACGAAATTCAGGCCATTTTATACAGAAATTGACCTTACACGTCCTAGCCTTGTGACTATCGGTGATAACTGTTATTTTAACAAGGGCTTTACACTTCTTGTTCATGATTGGGTAACTCGAGTTTTCATATATAGTGGAAGAGAATTTTTGCCATCAAGCGGGAAAGTTACGATAGGAAACAATGTTAGCACCGCCTATAATGTGACGATTTTAAAAGGTGTTACTATAGGGGATAATGTGTTTATTGGTGCTAATAGTGTGGTGACAAAGGATATTCCATCAAACTCAATAGCAGTTGGTATTCCGTGCCGTGTTATTATGAGTATCGATGATTTTCATGCCAAGCGAGAAATCCAGTGTGTAAAAGAGGCGTTTGATTATGCGTTGAGTATTCAGCAAAGATTTAAGAGGAGGCCAATTATAACTGATTTTAGAGAGGAGTTTGTATTGTTTGTCGATGGAGATTCTATAGAACAATATCCTGAAATGGCAGAGTTAATACGTTTTCAGTTAGGGCCTTCTTATCAGGATTACGTAAAACATCACAAGGCACTGTTTCCTAGTTTTGAAGACTTTCTTAATGCCGCTGGTATTCGGTAATTTTAAGAGAGCAAATTATATTACCAAAATCTCGTATATATAATGAAAGTTAGTTTTGTCATACCTGTTTATAAGGTAGAGCGTTATTTGGATTCTTGCCTAAAAAGCATCATGAACCAGACCTACCGCGATATCGAAATTATTCTTGTGGATGATGGATCACCCGATACATGTCCTGCATTATGCGATAAATATGCAAATGAAGATTCTCGCATTAAGGCTGTTCATAAAATTAATGGAGGGTTGAGCGACGCACGAAATTTTGGAACAAAATATGCTACAGGTGATTATCTAATTTATTTGGACAGTGATGATTTTTGGATGCACGACGACGACCTTGAAAAATTGGTGCAAGTTGCTATTGACAATCCAAATGTAGATTTCATCAATTTCAATTGCAGTTATTACTTTTCAGATGAGAATCGTTATTCACCATGGGCATTGTATGACGAAAGGCTTTCTTCTCCTAGAGATAAGAATGAAGTTATACGGTTACTTACTGGAACTAGTTCGATGGTTATGAGCGCTTGTATGAAAATGATAAAGCGCAAATTTCTTATAGATAATAAACTTACTTTTATCAAAGGTCAGCTTTCCGAGGATATTCCTTGGTTTATTAATCTCCTTGATTGCAGCAGGACATGTATATTCGTGAATCTAAATGTTTATGCATATAGGCAGGGAGTATCTGGTTCAATCACTCATAATATCGGACAGCGGAATATTGATAGTTTAATAAATATCATAGAGGCTGAACTAGAGAAGATAGATGGCCGATCTTTTGACAGAGATGCAAAGGATTGTATTATGTCATTTCTTGCATATGAATATAGTATTATTTTGGGCTATTTGCAGTTCCTTGATAGGCAAACAAGAAGTGAGATGTATAGACATTTGAAGCAGTATCAGTATTTGCTTAAATATACGCAGGATCCTAAAGTGAGGAAAGTTTATCTTGCATATAGGCTATTTGGACTTAGATTTACAACACGACTTTTGCAATTGAAGGTGAGAAACATTATAAAATAATGGATAGAATTAGAATTAAGATTTGTGGTATAACCACCAGGCCGGGTACTGCGAAAATAATGGTACCGACCCTTACTTATGTGGCAGAAAGGGGGTATGATAGTTATCTGATTTGTCAACCTTGTGACAATTTCAGAAATGGTTCTATCTCGCCTATTACCTATATTCCAGTGGAAATGGGTAGAGGTGCTGTATCACCTATAGAAGTGATAAAGTGTACGTATAGGCTCTATAAGATATTTAAAAATCAAAGATTTGATGTGGTTCAGTATGCATCATCAAATGCTGGATTGTATGCTTCAATTGCAGCCTGGCTGGCACATGTGCCTGTAAGAATCTTTTGCCAATGGGGGGTACCTTATACTGATTATACTGGTTTTAAGTTGAAATTCTTTAAATTTTTGGAGTATTTCACGTGTCTGCTTTCTACAAGTGTACAGCCAGACAGTCACTTAAATAGGGCGTGGGCTATCAGCGAAGGCCTCTTTAAACCTAATAAAGGAGTAGTATTAGGAAAAGGTAGTGCTCAAGGTGTAAGCTTGCAGCGTTTTGATATTAAAAAGAAATCTATATGGAGAGAGGAAATTCGTAAAAGATATCAGATAGATGAAAATGTCAGAGTCTTTAGTTTTGTGGGACGAATTGTTCCGCAAAAGGGTGTAAACGAGTTGCTTGAGTCTTTTATAAGAATTGGAAGAAATGATACCTTCCTTTTTGTGCTAGGCGCACCAGATGAGATTGAATCTTTAAATCAAGATTTACTTTCGAAAGTGAGAACGATGAAGAATGTTGTTTTCACAGGGTCTGTATCTAATCCAGAATGTTATTTGGCCGCTAGTGATTTCTTTGTGCTGCCAAGTTATCGAGAAGGTTTTCCGAATACTATCCTTGAAGCTGGAGCGCTGGGCATTCCATCTATTGTGACGCGTATAAATGGTATGGTAGATTTAATTGTGGATGGTGAGACAGGTTTCGTGTGCGAAATTAAATCTGTTGATACGCTTTTTGACTGTATGGTTAGGGCTCTTGCTTTAACTAAAGAGGAATATTATAATATGTCAAATAGAGTATATGAAACAGTAAAGAATGACTTCAATGCTGAATATATAAAAGAGTGTTTCTATCAGAATAGACAGCAATTAGTCAGAGACTCAAGATCGTAAATATTGTGTATGAAGAAGGTGAATATAAAATGGTAACTGTTGTTAATAATTTAATACGGGGGGGGGCAAAATGCTCATATACAAGTACTTAGATTCTTTAGTGCTTTGGCCGTTTCTTTGTTTCACGTAGGCTTTTTGGATTCGTTGGGACCTGACTATAACGTATGGCTAGTTAACGGTGTATTCGTGTTTTATGCAATTTCTGGTTACGTTACAATGCTCTCTACTGAAAGAAGAACTGAGAAGTTCATGCTTAAAAGGATAATTCGGATAATGCCATTATACTGGTTTTTAACCTTAGTAACTTTTATGGCTATGAAACTAATACCATCAATTTTTCCATATAATCCATCTGTGGTTGAATTGTTGAAAAGTTTATTTTTAATTCCATATAGCCATCGTGCTACAGCTACTACTGATGCATTGTATCCAATTGTGAGTATGGGGCACACAATTCAGACTACGATGCTATATTATGTGATATTCTGGGTGTCGTCGTCATTGTCGCAGAAGCGTAGAGGGATATTAAGTTCGCTGATAATATTAGCCATTGTCGTTTGTGGTTATGTGTTTAAGCCAAGTCCAGTGTTCTTGAAATTTTATATGAAGCCAGATTTAATTTTTTTTGTTGCCGGCATTGTTGCTTATTATCTCTGCAAGAAGTTATCAGGTCAAAATATTAAATATGGACTTCTAATTACAACTTTCACGATTGCACTGTTCTTCGTTACAATGTGCGCTCATAATAGGTGGTGCCAGTTTGTTTTGATATTGTTACTGATGTGTACTACGGTCCTTTCAGGAAAAGTTAAAGCGATAAATTCAAATGTGTTTAACCGTTTGGTCATGATGGGTAATTGGACATTCTCATACTTTCTAATTCATTTATACGTGGTGCGTTTTCTTGAGGTATTTGGAGGTACAGACTTTTGCGTTAAAGCAGTTATTTGTGACACGGTAGCCATTGTTCTGTCATGGTGTGCTTCTTATATACTTTATGAAATAGTGGAGAAGCGCTTTACAAATATGTTAAAAAAGAGATTAGTATAATTTAAGAAGAGTATGTATAGACATTTTTTCAAACGAGTGATTGACTCGATACTCGCGATTTGTGGTCTTCTTGTCTGCAGCATCCCTATGATGATAATTGCTATTTTTATTAAATTGGATTCAAAAGGGCCTGTACTCTTTCGGCAAATTCGAATGGGGAAAGGCTATAAGCCTATCACAGTGTATAAGTTCCGTACAATGTGTGACCATGCTTACGAAATGGGTGGTGTTGCTACTAGTGCAAGCGATAGTCGTATTACTAAAGTGGGGGCGTTCTTGCGAAGGACCTCATTGGATGAACTGCCTCAAATGTTCAATATCTTAAATGGAACGATGGCGATAATAGGTCCTCGTCCTATTCTTGATTGGGAATTTGAGGAGTATCGAGACAAGAATCCTCGTTACATAAAGCGTTATGATGTGAGGCCGGGAATGTTCTGCACTGTGGATGTTGTGGATAGAGCTGCACTCCGAAATGTTCAGTTTGAAATGGATGCTGACTATGCTGAAAATTTATCGTTCGCTCTGGATTTCAAGACTTTTTTCGGCATTATTATGCCAGTGTTGAGTCAGAAGGGTGTATATAAGGATGAAAATAAGGATTTTAAAAAATAAGAATATGAATAATCGATACAATGGTCACGTGTGCATTGTATTTGCACTCGAACATTATAATCCTTTGAATATGATTCGTGCCTTGGGTGAGAATGGTGTGAATCCTGTTTACATATCTGTTAAGCGCAGATATGAAGTTGCAACCAAGAGTAAATATATATCCGAACTACATCGTGTAGATTCTGTAGAGGAGGGTTATAATCTGCTGATGAAAGAATATGGGCATCTTGCGGAGATGACAGGCAAGAAGCCTTATATCTTTTTCTCTGACGATAAATCTGTAGGGTATTTTGACCTTCATTATGATGACTGGAAAGATGCGTTTATCACATATAATGCAGGACGCTCAGGACGCATAAATGAATTTATGGATAAGTATGAGATTCAGCAGCTTGCCAAGAAACATGGTTTTAAAGTCTTGGATTCTTATGTCATCAAAAAAACTGATGACCTTCCTGAGAACTTGTGGTATCCTATCATAACGAAAGATATTTCGCCTAATTCTGGTTCATGGAAGTCGGATGTGTATATATGCCAAAATGAGCGTGAATTGCGTGATGCTATCTCGAAGATTGAGAGTTCATTGATTATGATTCAGCATTTTGTGGACAAGCAAAATGAAATGGCTCTTGAAGGGTATACTATTAATAGGGGACGGGAAATACAGATTATAACAGAAATGAAGTGGAAGTATCTTATTCAAGGTTACTATAGTCCATTTCATGATGTGAAGATGTTTAGAGATAAGGAGATGGAACGAAAACTTCAAACGATGTTTGAAGAAATTGGTTTTGAAGGGGTGTTTGAGGTGGAGTTCTTGATTGATAAAGATGGAACCTATTACTTTATGGAGACGAACTTCCGTGCTTCTGCATGGAATCCAACTTGCAAATTTGCAGGTATGCCACTGCCTTACTTATGGATAAAGGGTATGGAAAATGGATATATAGATCCTGCAGATCGTAAGGAGTTTGAGCCTTTTACTAGCATGAGTGAGGTAATTGATTATGCAAAACGAGTAGAGGGCGGTATGTGCTCACTGGCTGAGTGGCTTCGTGACTTCAAGGATGCCAAATGTGTGTATATATATGACAAAGAAGACAGGGGTCCTTGGGATGAGGTGATTAAAAATTGGGAAAAATTTAAATGATGGAAAAATTGTTGTTTACAGGAGGAACTGGATTCCTCGGGCGGAATATCAAACCGATACTTGATAAAAAGTATGAGGTTACAACTATTGGCATTACTGATGCCGATATGATTAAGTCTAACTTTGTAACAGAAACGCCCAAACTGCCAGAATGCTACGATATCGTGCTTCATGCAGCAGGAAAAGCTCACATCTATCCCAAAACCGAGGCCGAAAGGCAATCGTTCTATGATGTGAATTTGAATGGTACAATACATTTGTGTGATGCCTTAGAAGAGGTTGGTGTGCCAAAGTCTTTTATTTTTATCTCTACGATGAATGTTTATGGGGATGAGCCCGGCAATATGGATACAGAAGATAGTCGTCAGTTGATAGGCAAAAGTCCTTATGCGGATAGTAAGATTAAGGCTGAAAAGTATCTGATGGACTGGTGTGCGCGTCATGGCGTAAAATTGGGCATCTTACGTCCTTCGCTTTTGGCCGGAAGGAATGCCCCGGGAAATCTTGGCGCTATGATTAAAGGTATCCGGACAGGGGCATATTTGAGTATAGCTGGTGGTAAGGCGAAAAAGAGTGTGTTGATGGTGGATGATATTGCCTATTTGGTGCCTTTAGTGGCAAAGAAGGGGGGTATCTATAATGTATGCGACGATCATAATCCTTCATTTGGAGAACTAGAGGCGACTATTGCGAAGCAGTTAGGTAAGCGAAAGCCTATATCTATCCCGTATTGGATGGCAAAGTGTCTAGCTTGGGTGGGTGATGTGCTTCCGTTCTTTCCTATCAATTCTCAGCGACTAGAAAAAATTGTGACTTCGGATACTTGGAGCAACGAGAAGGCTAAACGCGAATTGGGGTGGCAGCCGATGGATGTGCTGGAGAACTATAAGATATAGTCATGTCCTTTGCATAGAAAGCGTTATAAGTGTTAAGACCACGCCGGCGGACCGGTTGCCGAACCTGCTGCCGCAGAACTTTGACAAGAGTCTTCTGAAACTTGTCTAAACAAAAGAAAAACGAATCAGAAAAAATACGGCGAAAGCCTTAAAGGATAGACTGCGTTCCGCAGCCTTGGTGTTGCTTAGTCAATATGGGTGTGCGGGAACAGTTACGATATTGCCATGAGTGCGCGGTGAAAAAGGACATATTCATAGATAATAACATTGCCTGTCGTTTTTCCAATCCGATGGATCCCGAGATGAAAAAACTTATAGCTTGGATCATGGAATATGAGGAGGGAAGTCAGAACAATGCAATATTGATGATGTCTGACAAGTTGCTGCGTGAATATGGTGCCTCTTGTCAAGGTGCTTAGGGCGCGATGAGTATCCCTACTATTATTGGTAAGTTGACACGGGAAAGAAGGTTGACGAAAATCACCAATGCCGACATCAAGGGTTTCCAGAATAAATATTTCACGAAGACAGTTGAAAGGAATCTTCGTTCGAACCAGGAAGACAGAAATCATATTCCTGTAGAGTTGCTTTCTGAAAGAAAATTTGCCCTTACGAATGATAGAAACTTTACCTTTGACTTGGAACATTTCCCCGGCTTCAGAGTCATAGTATCTTCCCGCCCTGAGAATTTGCCGTACGATAAGTAAGGTGGGCTTAATCTCCTATCCGTGAAGAGATAGTATCCTTTACAACTGCGAATGAACGATTTCATTGTTTCCATGATGCTTCTTGGGGCCATGGCGTCATCCGAGGGTTACCTTCCGTATTGGATGACGACCAACCAGTATGGGCTGATGCCGGAGAGGAATGGCGGGTTGGCGCTGCTGCAGGCAAGCACACAATTTGATCAGTCCAAGACTATTCAATACAGGTTTGGCGCTTCTTTGGCGGCGAATAGTTATAAAAACCCGCTTGGTCTTTCATCAAAATCTGTGAATATGATGGTGGATGAGCTCTATGGCTCGATCAAATGGAAACCGTTTACATTGGATGTCGGGATCAAGCATCGGGACAATGATTTCATGGGGGCTTCATATTCACTTGGATCATTGTCTGTAACAGGAGGGCATCTTGTGGAAACGGGCAACGCCCGTTCTATGCCTGGGTATCTTGTCAGCATGGATCCTGTGGCGGTGCCGTTGACTCGTAAGCATTTGTGGATTTATGGTGCATACGGGGATTTTACGACAACAGACAATCGCTACGTTAAGGATGCGCTGGTGCATCGGACAAGGATAGGATTGCGTTTTTCACTGACAAAGAGGTTGTCATTGGATGCGGTGTTGGATCATTATGCCATGTGGGCAGGGGAACATCCTACGGATGTGAACTACCCGGTTTCGCTGAAGAATTACATAAGGGTCGTGACTGGCAGCAGCGCCGGTGGCGACGGGACGATGAGCGACCGGTTGAACGTCATTGGTGACCAAGGAGGAAGCGAGATCATCCGAGTGTCTTACCAAGGTGAGAAATGGGTCTTTGTCGCCCAACATGACATTCCCTACAACGATGGATCTGGGATGGGATTCTATAACTTCCCCGATGGTGTGAACACGCTATCCTTTAGTTCCCATGATAAGAACAGATGGATTAGCGATGTTGTGTACGAGCATCAGTATACCATGTATCAATCTGGGCCGATTAATGGCGAGGCTTTCGATAAGGACGGGCATTCAATCACTCCTCCCGGAGTGTCCACAGTAGGTGTTGATAATTATTTCCATAACTCATATTACAAATCTTGTTGGACTCATCACGGAAGGACGATTGGTGATCCTTTGTTCTTGCCCAAGGGTGTGCATGTTGGCGAATGGTCGTCTGCCTTGGTTAATCTTGGCATAGAAAACAGTCGAGTAAAATCGCACCATCTTGGTATAGGCGGGAAATTGTTCCGCAAGTACCCTTACAAACTTATGCTGACCTATAGTGAAAACTATGGAACATACGTTACTCCTTACACGGGTGAATCTCAATACCAGAAACCTTGGGGAACGGTCAAAGAGACTGGCTTAAAGCAGTTTTCGGGTGCGTTTATGGGGCAAGTAGATTCCATTTTCAAAGTTAAAGGTCTTACTGTATTGTATGGTTTATATGCCGACAAAGGACAATTGTATCAGGACTCTGTCGGTGTTACGTTCGGCGTGAGATATTCAATAGGAAAATCTAATTAAAAATATTCACAATGAAATATTTACTTGTAGTCGCCCATCCTGATGATGAGGTGCTTGGGGCCGGTGCGTCCATGTTCAGATGGAGTCGTGAGGGACATCAGATTGATGTCGCCATCATGTGTACGGAGGCGAAGGCGCGCGCTTTCCGCCCGGAGGATAAGGAGTTGGATGAAGATTTGAACGCTTCGTCAGACTTCCTTGGAATACACCGAAAGTTCGAGGCCACATTCCCGAACATCGAGATGAACACGGTTCCTCATCTGAAACTTGTGCAGTTCATCGAAAGCGCTATCCGTGAGAGCGAGCCGGACATCATCATCACCCATCATCCGGCGGACACGAACAATGACCATCTTCAGACCTCAATGGCGTGCCAAGAGGCGGTGCGTCTGTTCCAGCGCCGTCCGGAGGTGAAGCGCGTACGGGAACTCTGGTACATGGAGGTGCCGTCATGTACGGAGTGGAAGATCAACAGTGCGATGGTGACATTCAACCCTAATTGTTACGTTGAGGTGGGAAAGGAGGGTATAGATGCCAAGATCAAAGCTCTCTCCATGTATCGTGGTGTGATGCGCCCATACCCACATCCTCGCTCTTCTGAATATATCACTGGCCTTGCTGCAATGAGGGGCGGCCAGTGGGGATTGATGTATGCTGAGGCTTTTGAGGTGGTGGTGAGAGCGTATTAGTGGAGGGGAGGCGAACGCATTGACATTGACTTCTGTATGGCCTTGGGTTGATTTGTTGTGACAGGGATTTGGAACAAAATCGAGACACGTGCTTTATCAGAGGCTTACTGTTTTGTGAACAATCAGATATTATTTCAATACGAGAAGTATTGTTAGTAATGCTATACAGACTTGTATCAAGTTTGTACCAAGTCGATAGCTTGGCAGCACATTCTGATAATCAACATATTACAGAAATGCTCAACACATTTGAATCCAATTTGGATGTCGTTTGTACCAAGTCTTTAGAAGCATGGCGCGACATTCAGACGCTTGATGTTGTTGCGAAAGCAATAAGAGTTATGAATAATGAGACACCATTGAAGTCTCTAATGGATTTAGGGGATTATGATGGAAATTGACAATAAGTTCATCTCGAAGTTGCTGTACGAGGCTGCGGAAAATCCACGGCTTCGTCAGAACTATGACCTGCGCACGTCCTCCGACGACAACAGCCAGCGTATGCTCAATGCTCTTCTTCCTGGCACTGTGGTTCCTATCCATCGGCACCCGAACAGCACCGAGAATGTCCTACTGCTTTATGGAAAATTGGTCGAGGTCCTTTACGAGGAAGCGAGACCTGGAGATGGCATTGAACAGAAGCCGGACAAAGCAATTGGGCGTAGCCTCCATGAAACGGCACGCATTGTCATGGACCCGTCCTCCGGCAGTTACGGCTGCGTTGTCCCAGCCGGCACCTGGCACACGGTCGAAGTCCTGGAGCCGTCCGTCATCTATGAATCCAAGGACGGAAAGTACGGCGAAGACGGGAGCGAGTCGGTGTGAGTTTTGGGGTGGACGAGGAGATTGTGAAGGGAATGCAACGGCTCAGAGTCCTGCAGACAGTTTCGATTCACCGTAGAATGTATCCAGATGGTCATAGGCTATCTGGATATATTCGTTTTTGAAGAGTTTGTTCTTGCGCTCCGACCAGTTGTGGGTAAGCCTTCGACGAAGTACATTTTCGGTACATATGAGTGAGTATGACATCATGACGATAATATTTTTTGATGCAAAGGAAGAGATCCGAGGATGTTAGTTCAAGTCGTACTTCGTCGGATGTGCTTACGCAAGATTTTATGGCATTATATGCTAAATGGATTTTTGCGTGAGAATTTCACGGAAACTATTAATATTCTCATTTTTTTATATTACTTTCGCATCCAAAAGATATTTCATTCTTATATTTTTAAAAAATCCATTATGGTAGAATCGTTTATAGTAAGGAATTATATGTCCTACAGGGATCCGGTGGAATTGTCATTTCTGGCTTCAAAAAAGGAAAAGTCATCTACTTTACCGCCTTGGTGGTATCAGGAGATTGATGGAAAGCGTATCTTACGTTTGTTGCTTTGTGTAGGGCTGAATGGCACAGGCAAATCAAAGATGTTTTCAGCTCTTAACTATCTTAGGATGATAGCTACAGATAAACCAGATAAACCAGATGACAGACCGAAGTACAGACCGTTTCTGTTAGATGATGATTCGCGTAATAAGCCAACTGTGCTCACTATATCGTATTATATAGGTAATATATCTTATTGTTATAAGGTGGCAGTGAGTGCTGATAGGATAGAAGAGGAGGTTCTGCGGCAAACAGGGAATCCACCAATTTATCAAAGGATATATAATAAGGAAAAAGATACTGTTACTATCAAGTTTGGACAGGCCTGCGACCTGAGTAAAAACGACCAACGAATGTTGGAAGCAAGTGTGATTCAAAATAGTACAGTTTTGTCTGTGTTTGGTGCCTTGAATTTGGAGAGTGTCATTCTGAGACAAAACTACGATTACTTTAGTCAAAGAATCAGTTTGGTTAGACGTGGTGATCAAAGTCTGGCTGATAGGCTACAGACTGGCGATCAAGAACGCGATAAACGTGTGAAGACTTTATTGCTGAAACTATTGGCAGACGTGGGAACAAACATAGTGGACTACGAGGTGGACGATGCGAGTGTGCTGATTTCTGACTTGGTAAAAAGTGGAGCTCCAGAGATTGTTGTTAAGGCCATGCAGGAGCAGTATCCTACTGGCATAATATCACACAAGAACTTGCGGTTTATTCATTCGACAGCTCATGCTGGTAAAAAATCACTTGATGGCGGGGTGGAGTCGTTTGGTACGATTAACATTATAAGGTTGCTAGTGGTAATATATGACATCGTAATGGGGAGAAAGTGTTCATGCATAGATGAAATTGATGCGGGTATACATGCTAAGGCCCTGGCTTTTATCATTAAAATGTACCTCTCGATAGCTGAGAATTGTCAGATTGCCGTAGCAACTCATGACTTGAGTTTGTTGGGAAATCCTGATTTGAGGCGTGATGCAGTTCGTATGTTTGAAAAAGATGAAAACGGCAGTACCTATATACGGAAACATGTTTATGTACATAATACCATCAATTTTCAGAGACAATATAGTAGGAACCTTGATCCGAAACTGGATGAATTGATGGCAAAGAGTGAGCTATTTATAGAATATCGTGATTTGGTGAGTGAATTTCTGAAGGAGCTACAAAAACTACAAGGCGTGGAAAAATAACGAAAAAGCATCAGGCATGTATCGAATAAATAGTGTGCTTTTCAATCTTCCGTGAATGTTCCACGGAAGATTTTGATTATTCTGTTTTTTTTTTTATATCTTTGCGGCAGTTACTAATTAAAAATTTGATTACATAATGAGCAAAGTAAAAAGCTTTTCGGTCGGCAATGGAGACATGTTCTATATCCGACACAATTCAGACAACTTCACAACAATCGACAGTTGTCTTACAGATGACGTTAAGGATAACATCCTTGACGAGATTGAAACGGAATCATCAGGTAAAGGTATCAAACGTTTTATCTCGACCCATCCTGATGATGATCATATCAAAGGTTTGGTGGAGTACGACGACAAGTTTGGCATCCTAAATTTTTATCGTGTTGATAACAATACGACTAAGAATGGTACGGAAACGGATGATTTCAAGATGTATAAGAAACTACGCGATGACAGCAAGAAAAGCTTCGAGCTTAAAAAAGGGTGTAAGCGTAAGTGGATGAACGAGTCGGACAACGAACGTGATGGAGCTGGGCTTTATTGTTTGTGGCCTATAACTGATGACTGCCTATATAAGGAGGCGTTGGAGAAGGCAGCAGATGGCGGGTGCCCTAACAATATTTCGCCGGCTATTAAGTATATTGTTGGTAAATTTTCATTCCTGTGGATGGGCGACATGGAAACGGATATGCAAGAAGAGTTTGATAAAAAGGTGACAAATACTCATAAGACCATAGTGTTTGCACCCCACCATGGCAGAAAGACTGGTCACATCCCCAAGTCGCTAATGGATAAGTTGACACCAAAATTAGTGATTGTTGGCGAGGCACCTAGTGATGAGTTAGATTACTATAGCGGCTATGACACCATCACGCAGAATACGGCAGGAGATATTTTGTTCGAGACAAATGGAGACTATCTTGATATTTTCGTGTCGGAGGATGGATATAACAAGAAAGATGGTATGGTAACGAATGCCAATCATGATAGCCATGATGGCATGAAGTATTTGGGTAGTATTAAAGAAGATTAGGCCTATGATAGACAAATACATTAGAGTAGCAAGGGTATATCCTGCTGTTTTGGGAATGCTCCCCACATGCATATTGTTGGCCATGTGTATTGGGGAGTGGTTTCCTCAATATCAAGTACTGGTTGGCAATCTGCAGTGGGTGTTGTGTCTTATCGGCGGTACTGCGCTTGTTAGCATGGCTGTTGGTTATCTGGTAAGAGAAGTGTTTAAGGAAACGTCAAAGTGGCTTTTCCAGTACCGCATGTTTAAGAAGGACGAGACGGAGATGCCTACCACCAAGATGCTGCTTTGGCAGAATACTGCCATTTCGTCGGCGTATCACAAGGAGATAGCTACTAAGGTGAAAACGACGTTTGGCATTAAGCTGCCAACCAAAGAGGATGAAGAGACTGACCTTGATATGGCCAAAAAGACGATTGCAGATGCAGTGTATCAGATAAGGCAAAACTGTCGTGGCGATGTGATCCTAAGGCAGTACAACATAGAGTTCGGCTTCTGTCGGAACTATCTTGGTGCTAGCGTATGGAGCATTCTTTTAATAATAAGCATAGGCATAGCCAATATCTTCTGTGGCTGGTTGTCGTGGTGGCCCATTGGGGTTGTGTTGATAATTCAAGTCTTATTAATGGTCGCATGTTATCTATTGTTGGAGACAAGAGGCTGGACATATGCTAGGTACTTATTTGCGACTTTTACAGGAAAAGAGAAACCGAGAGATTTTGAGGTCCATGCGAAAAATAAATAACGGCTGCCTGAAACATGCAGCCAATTAAGGAACCTCGCCACGGGACGTGTAACAAATGACTATGGCAAAGGATAGTGATGGCCGCAAGTTCAATCGCATTCCTGAATATAATCGTGTCCAGAATGGCAAAACCATTCATGTGTCCTGCTCATGTCAGAAGCACTCGAAGCGATTGTAAAGGGCAGGAAGGCATCCCTGTTCTTCCAGAACCTCATGGGCGCATGGCGCGCGTCGATGATGTACGGTTTCTTTGAGACGTGTTCGATGAACCACCTGAATCCTCAGAAGTGGTTGACGTATGTGCTGAACAATATCAAGACCACACCGGCGGACCAGTTGCCGAACCTGCTGCCGCAGAACTTTGACAAGCGGCTTCTGAAACTTGTCTGAACAAAAGAGAAACAAATCAGAAATATATGGCGCAAGCCTTACAGGATAGATTGTGCCCTGCAGCCTTGGTATTGCTTTGTCAATATGGGCGTGTGGGGACGGTTACGAAGGGATTGGTCGCTGCTTCGCTCAGATTGAAAACATTAAACGACAAGCCCTAATTTAATAGATTTAGCTCGAATAAAGATTCATTATTATTTTTGTCTTGTTCTATGGCTTAAAAACAAGACAAAGTTCGTATCTTTGTGCCAAATTTTTATTCGAAAGTATTGTATGTTACAGTCAAAGGCTATAGAACAGGCTGTGAATTCATTCCGTACGGACTATGTTTTCACGTACAGAGATTTGGGATTACCTCCCGAGTCTAGTGCTAATGTTATACGCAAATTAAACCGTATGGCGGACATGGGTGTTATTCAACGGCTCTCTAAGGGTCGGTTTTATAAACCAAAACAAACTATGTTTGGGAACTTAAAGCCGAGCCAACAAGAGGTCGTGAAGGACTTATTGGAAAAAGAAGGTAAGATAGTAGGTTATTTGACCGGTGTTTCCATTTTTGGACAGTTAGGTCTTACCACACAGATCTCCAACGCCATTGAGATTGGCGTGAAAGGAAAAAAGAACAATACCCGCAGGGGGATATATTCAATCCGTTTTGTTCAACAAGCCAATCAGATATCAAAAAACAACATTCCTTTACTTCAATTACTTGATTCCATAAAAAATATTAAGCGTATTCCTGACTCAACACCTGATAGTTCATACAATAGAATCAGAGAAATAATGAAATCTCTAGATGAAAAAAGTATTGATTCGATGGTTAAGCTCGCCATGAAGTATAATCCCATGACAAGGGCCATTGTTGGTGCCATCATAGAAGATTTATTTGATGAAGAACGCGCCCGTGTTCTAAGAGATACACTTAACCCTATTACTGTATATAAAGTTGGCTTGACAAAGAAAGTATTATCAACTAATAATTTCAGAATTATATGACACTCGATATTAATACGCAACAATTTTCAGATGCTATCCGTGCAGCTTCCGAACACCTTAACATTGCTGCTATTTATATAGAGAAGGATTATTGGATAACAAAGATTCTACAACAACTATCAAAAACCCCTCAGGCAAACAACATAGTCTGGAAGGGTGGGACTTCATTGTCAAAGGGATATGGACTTATAGATCGATTCTCAAGTGATATTGATGTTGCAGTACTTGCAAATGGAATGAACGGCAATCAAATAAAGGCCTTAATTTCAAAGGTAAATAAGGGGATGACAAAGGGGATTCCTGAAACTGACATTCCTGGAAAGACAAGTAAGGGGTCGCGATACAGAAAGACATATCATTCATACAAGAGTGCGTTAATTGAAAAGGACTCGCGTATGCAACTTCTTGGTAACTATGTTATCGTGGAAATCAATTCTTTCGCTAATCCATTTCCATATGTAAGGTTGACAATAGAAAGTTTTATAACGAAGTTTTTAAGAGAAACAGACAAAGAAGAACTTATTGAAAAGTGGGATATGGCCCCATTTGAATTGAATGTCCTAGATAAACGACGTACAGTTTGTGAGAAGTTGGTGTCTCTACTACGTTTCTCCTTTACACGCCAGCCCATTGAAGGATTAAAAGAGAAAATTCGTCATTTTTATGATCTTCATGCTCTGTCAAACGACCTAGAATGTTGTACTTATCTTAACAGAGATTTTGTATCAGACTTAAAGGAACTATGGAAACACGATCAAGCAGTCTTTGATATCCCCGAAGGTTGGCAAGGGCATGATATCGAAGATGCTCCTTTGCTTAAGAACTTCCCACAACTTTGGAAAGAGTTAAGTACTCAATATTCCAACGAACTTGGTCAACTAGCATATCGTCCTATACCGTTGCCGGAAGAAATAGAGAAAAGTATATCCAAGATTCTTAATATAGTTCAAACACGTTAGAACAATAGTTCGTTAATTTTATAAGTTTTACGCCGCGGCGCGGACGCCGTAGAATAATAGTTCTTTGAAATCAGTGTTATTTATCTTCAAGTTCGGGCTGTTTCCAAACATGGAAAATAATCGTTCGACCATCGCAGCATTGTGCAGCAGCACTTTGACATCACCGACCGAAAGAGTGGTGCTGTATTGAGCTCCGAACTGTCTCGCAATGTTGATTGTGGATAGCGACATGTTAAAGGCGAAATCCAAGGTGCCGCTATTCCTTGACTGGCAATTGCACAGGCCGGTATATTGCTTTGCGTCACGGTACATGTTATGTGTAGCTTCTCATAATTGCTTTTATGATAAGCATATCATTATGCAAAGTTGACATCAAAGCCACATTGATATTCAACAAGTTATCTATGCCACTTCTCGTTTCAACTTTGCATAACAATATCAATGATTGAGCCCTTTCAGCCACTCCCGGAGGTTCTTGTCTCGTTCCCAGACACGGTCTGACTTGACCCCGGGATTGAGATCCACATAGGCTTTTTCCAAGGCCTCGCGTTTTGCTTTTGAGTCTGCTCTTGCATAGATATCAGTTGTTTGTATAGATACATGACCGAGTATATCCCTGATATAGACGAGGTTGACGCCGGATTGCAACAAGTGCATGGCCTTGCTGTGCCGGATGCTGTGGCAACTGAGCCGGTCCGGTATAAGCGAGGGGTTGACTTCTCGGGCCATATCCGCATAAGTCTTGAGCACGTACGCCACTCCTTCCCGTGTCAGCTTTTCATGCCTGTTGTTAAAGAACAGCGGAGTTCCGAACATGTCGCTATTGTCAAGATGATTCTCCTCCATATACAGCCTCAGATGATTCACCTGTTCCTTCACCATGGGGACCACACGAGCCTTGCGTCCCTTCCCGAAGAGCCTTATCGTGTAAGGCTCTCCATCGATGCGGACGCAGTCAGCGGTCAGGTCTGCAATCTCTTGAACCCTCGCTCCGGTGTCGTACATCAGCGAGAGCATCGCCAGATGTCTGCGTCCCTGCCAGGTCGTGACATCAGGCTGGTGGAGAAGCAGGCGGATGCCATCCTGCGAGAGATAGCTCAACGCTTTCTTTTCAGTTCTCATGGCCTTTATGGACAATATCTTCTGCCATTCCTCTGATTGCTCGATAATGTTGTATTGCAGGAACGACACAAACGCGTGGGTGGCTGCCAGCCTGTAGTTCCTTGTGGCCGGGGAGCAATTCCTCTCGTCAAGGATCCAATTGAGATAGCCGACGACATTTTGCCGAGTGAGATGCCTGAGGAACAGTCTCTCTACAGCGACACCCTTTTTGGTATGCATATAGTCGATATATTGGACAAAGGCATCCCTATATGCGGACAAGGTGTTTGGGCTGACATTGCGTTCGTGGGGCAGATACTCGGACAGGAACCGGCTAAGTTGTTTGGCAAAGTCTGTCGCTGTCGTCATAGGCCTTGCAGAGTTTAGGATAAACAAAAGCATTTATCGCGGAGCACTGGCGTTCCATTTCCGGATACATTGCGCAGGTCAGGCGGACATACTGCTCAGTCGCCGACAGTGAATGGTGTCCCAGACTGGCGGACAATATAGGAAGGCCTGTGTATAGGTCAACACCATTATGGGCCATCTGGAGCAGACAGTGAACGGCATATGTGTGCCGCAGGTCGTGCACTCGAGGTCCGCAATGATTTCCCTTGAACGGAATACCACACCTGTCGAGCATCTTGCGGAAGAACTGGCACACAGCATTGGCGCTGAATGATGTGCCGTCCCCCTTTACAAACAAGGTATGGTCTGGCGCGGATATTCCGACAATGGGCATCCTGTCCCTGTGCGATATATATTCCGACAGGACGTTGCGCATGGACTCGCTGATAGGGACGATGCGGTCTGTCCCGTTCTTGGTTTTCCTGAGATGAATGTGCCCATTCTCACGTGAGTTTAACATTAAATTGTATAATTAATCCATAGTTCTTATTGTAATAAGTTGGGGAACAATTAAATATCCCCGCTTTTTCCCTTGTATATTCAAATTATTATTTATACATTTGTATAAGTAATTCAATAGATATGGCAAGACTCACAAAAGCGGACAGCGTCTATCGGATGTCGCTTCACAAGA